>Ga0214542_1007511_pt1 | contig 18935 bp, 4 predicted proteins | sample CNSS1metaG_FD_160096 | JGI IMG/M metagenome (GOLD analysis project Ga0214542, IMG submission 160096) | Root nodule microbial communities from cowpea collected in UCLA plant growth center, Los Angeles, California, USA - CNSS1 | ecosystem: Host-associated > Plants > Roots > Nodule | place: USA...
TCTCAGCTCACCCTTTCTGTTTGTGTGTGGCGATGATCGTGTAATTCGTTACACGGGAGCAGATGTTGATACAGGTGGTGCTGAGGATGCTCAGATGGCGGAGTGAGGGCTAGCATGGGAATAGTGTTAGGATTTTGATATATTGTAATCTTTATTTAAATGCAAATTTTGGAAACTTGTAATGAATTATGAATTAGTTATGAGTTTTGGCGCGCTGACTTAATGAAATGAAATTTTCCCGCGTTGAGATTTTTTTATCCAAATGAATATTTAATGAAATTATTTATTTTAATATTTATTTTTAAGTAATATTCCCTAGGGATGTTACAGAACTAAGCGTAAACACCATAATAAGTCTTTCGATGTGTCTTCCCTCGCCTTCCGCGAGATTCAATCGGTGGAACGCCGATTAGAGAGCTTTTCCAGCGAGTACCGCGACGGAGGAGCCTCATCAGATAAGTCAAGTGATGATTCGCCACAAAGATGTAATCTTTATAAGAACCAAAGGCCTAAGCCAAGAACAAAGAGAATCCTCTCTTTAATGAAATCAAATGCAATATATGACTAAAAATGTCTACATTAGTTTTTGGTACCTCTATATATAGACACATAATTTAAGAAAACCTTAAAACCCTACAAGAAGGCTCAAGTCCAAAAACATAAAAACATAAACTAACTTATAAAAGAAAGCCCAAAGCCCAAAAACATAAACTAATTTTCCTAAAACCTATTCAAATGTGCTCCAAGCCATGATCTTCATATCCTTTGAATTTTTGATTGCTTGTAGCATCAGGAGCCTTGAATAGATTTGATCTTCCAATCTCTTGCTCCTTGCCCTTATCATAGGTCCTTTAAATTGTAAACGATCATCTTCAAGTTCCCTTTGTATGGAATGTTAGGATAGTCCTCTATCATTCCCTCCTTCTTGAAGAGAATTTGTCCTTAAATTTGTACCACTTGAAGTTTAGGAGATAGTCCTCTATCATACCCTCCTTTTTAAAAAGAATTTATCCTCAAATTCGTCTCACTTGAAGATTTTGTATCAGCAACGAACTCACACCCATTTCGGAGCCTCCAAATCACACTTCGCCAAGCCAGAACGTGAATGAGCCAAACGTCAAGTACTCGTGAGTGGCTGGAATGTAGTAGCAGCGGAGGTGGGTGGTTGAGAGAGAAAACGTGCACATAAGAAAGAAGAAGAAAAGTGATTCACGAGGCAGAAAATAGTTTTTGGCACCGATCCAATTCCACTTAAGGCCAAATATCATTGTCCCAATGGCATTTTTGAAATATTTGCCAACTTTTAGGCTTCGGGTCTTCACCAAGCCATTTTATGCTTCGATTAAGTGATAACCAAGGCCTATAACACGAGTTAAAATGGCAAAACTTCACCAGTGGTTGCAATTTTCAAATCGCAAGCCCATTTTGGCGGACCAAAGGCGGGATAGCCCACCCCTAGACCGTTGGTACGTTTTGCTTTTTTATTTTTTCTTTTCTAAATTTAAAATTAAAATATACATAATTAAAATGATTAATTTCTATATTATATTTTTGTGAATATTTAAATATGTAATATTAATATAATTTAAATCATTAACACTCACAAATTAAGTTTCAACTATTAGTTTAATAGAGTAATTTAACATGTAAATTTAATGATTATTTTAATTTATCTATTTAAAATATTAATTAATCAATTCAAAGCTTATAAAATATTTATATGATTAAATATATTTTAAATATTTATTTATAAATATAAACAAAAAATAAATTTCGAAAAATAAAAATTAAAAATAGATTGTCCATCATTAGCCCACCTTGTGGTGGGGTGGGTTGCATTTTCGACCCATTTTTTGGTGGCGGGTCAACCCGATCCAACCCATTTATGACGGATCAAGTGTGGATCGGACCAAAATGGATCGAACTGACCATTTTGTGACCCCTACATTTAACCTGTCGTTATCGCTAAATGTGAAATCCTATTTTTTGTACTAGTACTACTAGCTTGGCAATACTCAAGTTGCTATAATTTATTGCTAATTTGATAGCATCAACAATAACACAATATCGTTATCTCTTTGTTGTCAACCTGAATTTGTCACCGTTGTCAGCCGTGAAGTCATCATCACAAGTAGGGATGTCAAAAAAATTCGTATTGACGGGTATCCGCGGATAAAACCCACAACGAGTAGGAGATGGATATTGAAAATGGATACCTACAGGTAACTCGTACAAGTATTTTTTATACCTGCATGTTAACGAGGTGTTTACGGGTATCATTGTATCCGTATCCGTGGATACCCATACCCACATATACCCGTACCCGCTATACTCTAATTGAAATTAAAAATAAATTATTAAATATTAATACATTGATTTTCAATGAGTTATTTTTTATTAATTGATTTTAAAAAATCTCCATTTATTTGTAAACTGTCATTCAACACTATTTAAATGAGTTATTTTCATTTTGTTTGAGATTTATAAAATTTATACATTGTATTTTTATTTGAATTTATGGTTAAATATTTTTATTAAATACTAAATTTTTCTTTTTGTAAATACTAGTGGGTACCCGTGAATATCCGTAGATATTAAAAAAATATGCAAGTACTCACATAACGAATACTCGCACAAATATAGGTATGGATACATGATGGATATTTATCCAGCGGGTAGGGTACATGAGAGCTACTCCCCGTATCATAACCGTGCCGTTGACATCCCTAATCACAAGAGGTTAGTAACACTTCGTTTGTTTATATATTTTTTAATTTTTGTTTTTATGTATGAAGTAGGAATATTTTTAATTAGTTTTTATCAAAATTAGATTATGATTAAAATATCGTTACAATTAAGATTTAAATTAATTTAAGTTGAATAATTATAATTAACACTAGTAAAGTTAAAATTAAAAGTAAGATTAAAATTAGAATTATAATCAATATTAGACAATGTGTTTTTCCTAGTTACTTTATTTTTCCTTTATTACTATTACATATGATTTATAAGATAATTTTGTGTATTTAAGTAAACGTTGATGATTAAGTAAAATTTCAATATTTATTAGTTTGTACCAACATTGGATAAATTTAGAGGGAGCCTTCACCTCCATGTAAACATTCGCCACTGGATTAATAACTCTTTCCAAAGAAACCGAACGCCGACACAAAATGTGCCCGCGTCTTAGGTTGTGATTTACTAAATCCAAGTCTGCAGTATAAACCTGAGTTTTCCTTTAAGTAAACAGTAATTCAGTGTTAAGTAATTTATACCAACTATTCTGAAAAATGAAATTATTGTTGTGCATTGTGCAGCATAGACATTGGAGTGATTGAGCTCTGGATTGGTTGTCTCCCACGTGTTCGTTGAAAATCCTGATTGAGCATCGGCTATATTCTGTAAGTTTATTTATTTGTCTATTTATCTTGCTTATGACCGATTGGTACATAAGTTTCCTTCTGAAAAATCAGAGCTGTCATTATTATTTCTTTCTCATTATTGCTTGCCACTCTAGATAACTTTGATGTGTATTATGTACAGCATATACATATATGTTTTCAAAAGGAAAAAAGTGAAGACAGCAAGGAAAGAACAAATCAGAAAATGATCACCTTGTGTGTTATTAAGGGGAATATGATTTTGATGAATGAGTAGAATTTGAAGCTGATGATGAGGGGTAACATGTGCAACTGGGGTCATGAATGACCCTCTTCATAGATATGTCAAGTTTCGAACAGAAAACACAATACCTTCCTCTGAAGCTTGGATAGTCCCAATCATCTTCTTCACTAGAATCATCTTCCAGGTCTTCTGCATCATCACCCCCTTCGTCATCCTCAATGGGGATATAAGCTAACCCGAACAGTGAAAAAACTCGCATAAGAAAATTATCAATGGTATTATTGCTCCATTTCCTTCCTCTCTCCCATATCATCAATATCGGAAGAAATACTCCGGCTCCAACCCCAAAACCAACTCCAGTGACTATGTACTGCCAATCAAAGTCTTTGGCTGTTTTTGTAGTTTCAGGACTGGTATTGGCACTGCAGTTTGTATTCAAAGGCGGGCCACACAATCCTTTGTTACCAATAAACGAAGTTTCTGGAAATGATTGAATTTGGGTGCCTGTGGGGATTCGCCCAAAGAGATTATTGAAAGAGAGGTCAAGGACTGATAGGAAGGATAAAGTTGCAAGTTCCGTGGGAATATTTCCTTCCAGTAAGTTCCTTGATAAGTCTAAGGACTCAAGCTCCTTCAGATTTCTAATTGATTGTGGAATTTTGCCAGAAAAGGCATTTTTTGACAAGTTAAGGGTATAGAGTGCCTTAAAGTCAAATAGCTCATTTGGTATTTCCCCTTCAAAATGGTTGGATGAGAAGTCGATCGAAGTGAAGACAGTTAGAATCTTAATCAGATCCATCCGTTGACCTTTTATTGTAACTGTCACTGAATCACGATAATATATTTGGTTACCATATTGAAGAAACTGATATTGGATATGTTTTACCTTGGATTCAGCTTGGTTTTCATCAGACATCATTGCCTCCCACCTTGTGAAGCAGTTTCCAGGTAGCTTGCCAGTGAAATTGTTGAAGGCCAGATCCACTATTTGAAGCATATGCCATGTGCCGTTGGTCTTTGGACATCCAATTTGACCATGCAAATTATTTTTTCGTAAGACTAAGACCCGGAGTGTGGATATGTTTTTCAACAAGCAGGGAAAGACATCCATAATCTTGTTTTTTCCAAGGTCCAACACTTCTAATGAAGTACAATTTGAAAGAGATTTTGGAATCTTTCCATCTAATTTGTTGTTATGGAGATCCAGAGTCCTTAGAGAACAAGCAGCTGAAAACATATCTGGCACAGGACCCGTGAGATTGTTATTTCTCAGATTTAATACCCCAAGGTTCTCATTCATTGCCATTAAACATGAGGGAATGGCTCCAGAAATGTTATTATTGGAAAGATCAAGCACTTGAAGATATGTAGCATTGCAGAGGGAATCCGGAATACTGCCACTCAAAGTATTGTTTGAGAGAGAGAAAAAAAATGTGAAAGGCATGTAATTACCAATGTCTTGTGGGATAACAGAGTTAAATTTGTTGCTTGAGAAATCCAAATAGAGCGTATTTTCAGGAATAACAGGTAATGGCCCCTGAAGTTTATTATGATGAAGATCAAGGACAACCAACTTGGAAGATAAATTCTTCAAAGGTCCTTCCAAATGAGTCAACAAATTATGAGAAATATTAAGCCTTTCAAGATTCTGTAGTTTCCAAATCCAGTTGGGCACCATTCCTTGGATATGGTTATCTGAAAGATCTAGAGAAGCTATTCTGGAGTGATTTCTCAAGAAACCAGGGAAAGTTTTCAAGTTGCAGGATGCCAACCTTAGATTGCTGATGCTGGGAAAATAAGATTGGTCAGCATTTGTGTCATTCACATCGACTGATAAGTTGTTGTATGAAAGATCTAATGTAGTTAAATTTCTGAGTTCGGAAAGCTTATCTAGATTTATTTTCCCGTTTAACTTGTTTGAAGAAAGTGTGAGGACAGAGAGTCTACTGAGTTGGTATATAGATGTTGGAAAAGACCCTGATAGATTATTGCTACTTAAGTCGAGGATTATTAATTTAGAAGAAGACACATTTGTGAATTCATCTAGTTGACCAAACTGATTATGGGAAAGCATAATTTTTTGCAGGTGTGGAAGTGTAAAAAGGGATGAAGGAATGCTCCCACCAATCGCGTTATAACCCAGGTCAATGCTAATGAGATTCTTCTGTCCTTCAAAGTGAGAAGAAGACGGAACTGCACCACTCAAACCATTATTAGAAAGGTCTAAGTAGGTAAGTTTTTTGGCCATGTCAAACGATGCAATTCGACCTGTAAAGTTGTTATATGACAAGTCCAGGTAACTGAGTTCTGTGAGGTTTGACAATGAATTGGGAAGCGTTCCGTTAAATCGACAATAAGAAAAATCCAATTCAGTTAAGTTCCTCATGTTCCCAATAGAGTTTGGAAATGCTCCAGAGAAGCTTGTGTTACTTACTCTTAAGGTCTGAAGAGATCCTAGTGGGAAGTCTGGAAAGAAACCTTGGAGATTGTTGTTGAAAGATACGTCAACAATTGACAATGTTACAATGTTGAAGATCTTCTGTGGAAATGTTCCAGTCAACTGACAAGAAGGAAGACTTAGGATGGTCAGAAATTTCAAATTGGCAAATGTTTCTGGAACTTCGGAAGATAAATTGTTGGCATCAAGAACAATGACTGATAGATTCTCAAGGCTTGATAGGGAAGCCTCCAGGGGTCCTGAGAGATTGCACTGTGACATGCGAACTTCTTGCAGGTCATGCAGTGACATCAAAGCACTGGACCATTCATGTCCTGGAGCTGATATACTTACACCATCCAAATATAGTTGCCTAATACTTGTGAGATTTTGGACAAGCTTTCTTAGATTTGGGTTTTCAAGCTTCAGCCCATGCCCAGTTAAAGAGGAAAAAGAAGAGAGATCAAGAGTAACCAACCTTGTCATTTGAGAAATCTCTACTGGAATCTGACCCTCAAAGCCCGACCATGACAAATTGAGATAAGTCAAATTTTCCAACTTGTTAAATCCAGATGGAATGGCAGAACTGAAATTATTACCGGCCAAATTCAATTTCTGGAGATGTTGAAGACTGAAAACAACACTCGAATCATCAAATCCACCACCGATCAATTCTCCACTCAGGTCAATGCCAGTGACACGTCCCTCCTCGTCACACGTTACACCACTCCAATTGCAGCAATCGATGCTTTGATTCCACAACTTCAGTTTGCTGGAATTTTCAGGCTCAAATGTGAGGTTGTTCCTCAGTTGAATCAGCAATGATTGTTGATCCTCTAGACATTTGCCAGTGGCGGCAGAGAAGCAGATACTGAGAAATATCAAGTAGCAGAGAAAGAAAGAAAGCAATGAAACTAATGTGATTCTCATTGGTGTCAACTAAGAGGGACAATCACCCAACACAACACTGAAAAAGGGAAGGAACATATGATTGTTTCATAAAGTTTAAGACCCATGAACAAGACCCTCGTGCCCCGTGTTCCCCACTCTACATCTTCTTAAACTCCTCTAAATTTTGCAAGGAATCTAGGCCAAAAGTGTGCAAGTTGTGTTGAAGACGGGTAGAGTGCAGAGAAGGTTAAGTGAAATAGATTAGAATGAGCTATTTTGAAAACAGAATGCTGACAATAGATTGGTCAGAGATAGCAGCTTAAAGCCGCTTGCACCGTTCAAAGTAAACTTAGTCATGAGCTATAAGTTGATTTTGTAAAATGCTGGTTTGCTACAAATGATGAAAAGTTAGGCTACGTTAGTGTGAAGACTAAGATTTTTTTTATTGCATTTTACGCGTTTTGATGTCGACCCATCCATTCATGTATTGACTTTTTTTGGTAGCTTCCGATGTGAAACTGTGCAAATTTAGATTATTCAAAACAATGACCCTACCCTTCATAGAATACTGATATAAATCATTGCACTTTTGACAGCATTATTATGGCGACAATTTCCATTCAGTGGAGGAACCACAACGGTAGGTATTATTTCATTATGCGCAATCTTACCGTTGAGGTAGCTTTTCATCTACGGGAAATTATTTTATTTATATTTAACTTTTCTTGAGACTGACATTTAAACATTTTGGGTCATTTTGTTTATGAGAGTTTATAAAAATATATTTAGTTATTGGTTCAAACATTGTTTCAGTTGTTTAAATTTAAGTTAACTATGTACACTGTAATTAGAAAAACCTCTTGATTTAGTCTCTTAATGGATTTGTCTTGCATTGAAATACAAGATTGAGTATTTGATAATAAGAATGTAAAACTGAAATAAATTGTTATCTTAAATACGGTTTGTGAATGATAGATACATTAAAATAAATAGTTTTTAAGTTATATGAATTAAAAGATTAATTTTAAATGTTGGAAAATAAATTTACTCCAAATTCGTCAAAACTGAAAATTTATTTAATTTTTTTCAATTTCTAAAGTGATGTATTTACCGTCACTTTATGTGATGAGAAAGTTTTAGTTCTACTTAAGAAGATCAGAAAAATTCATTTATAAACATTTATTAGAATATTTTATTCTTAAAAATATATTATTAATCTCTTTTATCAAACATAGATGCGTTTATTTCCAAATGATTTTCACAAAAATATTTAAACATTTCTGATACCAAACCTTACCTAAACGAAGATAAAATATATGAATATTACCGTTTTTCTTGTTTCCGTGCTTTTTTGTCTTCTGTTGTTGAACTAAAAGCGACGTTACCAACCTAAATTTATTGGATTATAATATAAATATAAAAAGTTGTTTAGATTCATGTTGTATTAACTAATATAATTTTAGATAAATATTTATACATTTGGTTATGCATTTAAAAATTAAGTGATGACTCCAAAATTGATTTAGAATTAAAATGGTTTAATTTCACATAATCAATTTTATCCAAAATCAATTTTGCAATGCTCTATCACCCAAACACAGAGAATTGGCAAATCTATGGATGATGATGTAGATTGATGCAAATCACGTATTATTTTATCAATTAATGTAACCAAAGGCAAAATATGTTATTACTAGAGTCGAACTGAACATGGCTGCATGGGAGTCACGTGGATTTATTTATTGTTAAATTAGTTCTGCTATGGAACGGACCTACAAGAAATTTCATTTTCGAATATTATGCCAAAATATATAAAAAACTCTTGGACTTTTCAGATATTTGTAGTTGTAGCTAGCTGGCATATAAAAAAATTCCCGTATATATCGGCCAACTTAAAAGAGCGAAAATCGCTTGCCAAGACATTTGTTTATTTATTTATTCCAAATGATTATGCTTCTTCACTTATTTTATTTTACTAATTTATTTAGGTTAGACGAGGTAGGATAACAAATAAATATGTCCGGAAGGATTTTCGAGGGAGAATTTGATAGACAAATTGAATAATAATAATAATAATAATAATAATAATAATAATACATGAGTTATAATTTAGATATAATTATTTTTAATTAAAAAATTTAAGACAGTAAATTTAAGGGTATTTTTTTATATAATATTTAACTTTCTCAAATATACTTAATTTAGTACTTAGAATCATAATTGGATTTTCAACCTGTCTTTCATATATTATTTGAATTTAATTTGATTTTAATAGAGAATTTCAATATTTATTAGATATATATAAGTATAGGTAATATTTAATTCTTTTAAATTGGGTAGTGTTCGTTAGGCACAAGTGTCACCTTACCTATGCAGTCTGTTATCTCCTCAGTTGGTCTCTTCCCGGTTGGTACATGTCTGCTTGGACCCAGGAGGGGTTACCTGCAGAAGGGATTCCGAAGCTCAAGTCAATCAAAGCTCTCAAAAAGTCAAATCAGGTGATTAATGGAGTAATGAATGCGTACCTTTAATTATTGGGGTCCACACGTATTTATAGAGTATTAATTATGTTTGGCTAGGTCATGGGTTGGGCCCTAGTTTGGGCTGTAGGTGGGCTTGGGCCCTAGCCCAGGCCCTTAATTCGATTATTGTGAGCTCATTGGATATCAGGGGGTTTTGATTTCGCTAAGTCTTTTGGAATGGTCTGATCTGGTTACTTCCCTAGTTGGCTTATGTCGCGTGTACTGTCCTAGGTTGGCCGTTCCTTTTGCGACCTTTGTTATGAGTTTAGGCCGGTTTAGGTCCATGTCGGCCCGAGCCGTGTACCTTAGTTGTTTCCGGCATATACGTGGAGATTGTTTGTTGTTACTTATATGGTTAAGTTGGCCAGGTACAGTACAAGTAGGAAGATAAAAATGCATATGTACGTATTCGTTTATTTATTTTTATCCATTTATGTGTCCACATCCACATATACTTGTTCATGTTTTAAATTATTAAAATAAACACTCATTGTTTAATAGGTAACTTAAAAAACTTATTTTTTATGAAATCTATTTATTGAGTTTTTTTTTTTTTATTTAGAAAATCTTTCTCTCTTTCTTTTCTTTTTTTTACATAACTTTTAATCATCTCTCTTTATGGTTTTACTTGTTCAATATTTTTAAGATATTTTTTTCTCTTTTCACAATTTTGATTAAATTTTTTTTTAAGTTTTCTTCAAACTTCAAATGATGGTATACCATAACTCAGGAAACATAAACCTCAACTTAATTGAATATAATTTTTAGGATTCATTTGATTATTTTTACACCTTTTATATATTTCTATTTCTGTTTATTTTTTTTACATGAAAATGTTTGATTCCAAATTTAAAATATATTAAATCTTTCCGTATTTTGAATTGACATTTTTGCAATTAATTTTTTTTCTTGATTTTTTATATTAAAGAAAACCAAAATGTATCTTCTTACATTGAATATTTGTGAGTTAAATATACTTTTTTCCTCTTAACTTTCCGTGAAAATTCGAATTAGTCTCAATTTGAAAATTTGAATTAATTTAGTCTTCCATCTTAAAAATGCATGGACTCTTTTAACCAATTTTTGTTAAATTTATTTGACATTTCAAAAGTGTTTTTGAGCTAACATATAAGCGAAAATGTGTTAAATGGTGTAAACAACTTAAATATTATTATGAAACGTCAAATAAACTTAATAAAATTTGGTTAAAAAGACTAAATTCACATCTTTCTAAAGTTGGGGACTAATTTTGACCATAGTTTCGAAAAAACTAATTCCAATTTCATTAAAATTTAAGGGACAAAAAACATATTTAACCCAATATTTGTTAACATCAGGTATCCTTAACCATATAGTGCTTTTTGCATAAAAATATTTAATTAATATTTGCAACAATAAAAAGGGCGGGTCCAAATATACTCATAACCTGATGGTATAAGACAAAAATGTTATACTCGTCAGTATATAAATGGAAATGGCGATAATTTTTTACTTCAAAGATAGGGATAGTTAAATTCTTATCCATCCCAACTATTACCATTCCTAGAAAAGGAATTCTCCGGTAAAGCAATTTTTCAAACACTATTGTTTGTTATTATTTAAGAATTTGGATTTAGAACTTCTTTTGGAAGATATAGAAATGTCTTGCCTTATTTAAAATGATTAAGTTTCGTCCCTTATTTTATTTTATTTTATTAATATATTTAATTTAGAAAATATTATTACTCTTTATTAGGAAGAAGGCAAGGAGGACAAATAAATACATTTTTGTGGACACTAGTTAAAGATGTCTTAATTTCAATAGGGAATCTTCACGATTTGATATAGATATGATATAAATAATAACTGATTTCTTAATTTGAGTATGAAAATGTTATGAATAGATATTGTTCACTAATTTCCCTCATACATGTTCTTATATCCATCTTGGTCCTCATATTGTCCTTGTTTTAAATTAGGTTTAATTACTCGGATTATACCCAATTTGGTTCAAAAATTTCAAAATGGTACCTACTTTTAAGTTTGTCTCAATTTAGTACCCAAATTCGTAATGTGCATCAATGTAGTACCCTCCGTTAAGTTTTCGCAAACGCCGTTAAGTACCTTGCCACGTGTCAGCCTCTAGTTTTTTTAATTTTTTTAATTTCTTTTTAATTTTTTCTTTTGAATTTAAAAAAAATTGTCACGTGTCAAATTCTTAATGTGAGATGCGGCATTGTAAGTGACACGTGGCAAGGTACCGCCATGTGACAAGGTACTGTCACATGGTAAGATACCTACCAATTGTCATTGTCTTGATTTCAATTTAGTCCTCACATGTGTCTATTTGTTTCAATTTAGTACCCATAGTTATAGGTCCATTATTTTGGCGGCCTTTATCTTCATTTCTGAAGTAACCGAATGGATAGATTTAGTTGAACTTCAATGAAAAATAATATTAATCTAAGAACTAATTTTATAATTAACTAATAAAATCTTATTTTACAATCAACTAGTATAATTATATCAATTAATACTTTATATATATATATATATATATATATATATATATATATATATATTTACACCATTATATTTTGTTATTGAATTAAAATTTAATTCTTTTAATAATTTTTATTATTTTACATATGTATATTACTTATTGTTTTATTTGAATTTAAATTACTATTTGGAACATTTCAACTTAAATTATGTTTATTTGAGCAAATTTTTGATAATTATTTTTAAAAGAAGAAGGCATATTATTTTCTATGTATGTTAAAAAGTAAAATGTTTATAACTTTTTTAAGATGCTAAATATGTTTTTAATTTTTTAACTTTTATCTGAAATTGAATTTAAACATCTCTTAAACTTTAAATTATTTTTATTTCCAAACTTTACTAATAAATAGATTTAAATTCTCCTTATTTAAAGATATTAAAATTTTGCTTATGTGACAAAAACGTTATTCACACGACGTTGATGTAAAATGGTGACCATACATATCACTCAGGTTTATTTTCGAAATACTTGCGCTTGTTTTTCTTATTACGACAAATATCTTGTTGAAGCATAAATATTTTTTTCGATATGATCTATATAATTATCTTTAATTATTTAAAATATTCTATTATTATCAACGTTATGAATCTTTGTTATTTTTTATTATTTATGTTCTGGTTCTAAATTGTTTTAGTTACAACTTCTTTTCTTCTTCGTCTATTCTTGTACTGCAAAAAGTTTTGTGTATGTCATGGTTTTTCATATCAATGAAATATCTATTGATGTAAACAATTTAATTAGGTAGGCCTTTCTGATTGTACCTTTTATAAATGTATAGAAAAAGATTTATCAATTATTATAGAAAATTTATAACATGATCAATGAGCTGCAATCGAGATGAGTAAATCTTGATCATCCTTCAAGAGAAAATGAGGGTGATACAATGGTAGAACACAAGGTTTGTTTTATTTTCTTTTTCAATGGTTTCCATCACTTATTATGAAATCATGTGTGAAAAGTTTCAGATATGCTTGACTAGACATAGTTTATAAATGAATTGTCAAATCTCAAATATCAAATCAGTCACTTCTAATTTCATGTGATTCACAACACAAGCTGTTGTTCATCTGTCACCCAATGTGTATGCACCATATGCAACTTTTTGTTTATGCATTATGCACCTTAATTTTTTATTTATTTATTTGTGATTCAATAATAACTAAATATTGAATTGTCCAGAATCAACGATATGAGAAAATTATTTATTTTTATATTTGATTACTAGGTAAAGATTAAGTCGCGTCTTAAAGTTGATCGCAGTTTAATTTAGTTTATATTTTGTTGAGTACTTCATTATGATATGACTATTTTCATATTGTACATTTAAAGATTAGTTTTAAAAGTTACTAAAAATTTTTCAAATTTAAGAAATATGATTTTGTAAGTATTAACTAAAAATAATTATTTTTAGATAGATTAAATAATACATTTTGAAAGAGGAAGATTTACGTGTATGATATATGTTTGTTTTTAACAAAACGTAATTATGAATAAAATTTAGATAAATACAAAGTCTTTTTTAATTAAGAGTGGATAAGAGAATTACAGAGTTTCTAGGATTTGTTAAAAGAAATGTTGTTGTTAATATTATTTGAAAAGAAAGTTTATTTTATTGGAAAGTTTCAATTAATCTTAAAATAATTTGAATTTTCTTAGTAAGCATATATCATATAAGGGTTATCTAATAATTTTATAAATAATTTCATAGGGCTTACAAATTTTTCTTTAAGACGTAAGTTTTGAAAGCTTGTGCAATTGAAGAAAGAAAAAGTAATTTGCATTATGATTTATATCGGTAAAAATAAATCTTTTAAGCCTTGACATCTTCTAGATCACTTAACTAAACAAGTTTTACTGGAACCTCTGATTTGTTGAATTTTATTAGACGATATAATAGTTGCCTATGAGATGAATCTTTTATGATAAGTGATTTTTATGTTTGAATTCACACATGTTTTTTAAACATTCTAACACGTGTTTTTCTTTTTTGTTTTTTATGTACAATAACAAATATGAATTGATAAAGAGACAATAGATTATCCTAACCTTTATACAAAAAAAAAATGGAGAAAGAAACAAACAACTATTTATAAAACAAAAACACAAAAGAAAGGATAAAGGTCTACACCCTAATAGATTTTGACAACCATGAAAGCAACCAAATCGAAAATCTTAACAGAATAACAAGGACCTTCCCCATCAAAGCTTCCACTGTATCGACTTTCGAAACTAAAATCTTAAGAGCATGATTGTTGGCATATACATGAAACCTTGGTAATACATTATAGAGCATATTCCTTCAATATGTGGCATAACATCCTCCCTTCCACTTTCACTAACAAACTTGCATTAGAAAACTCAAAACCACTTGACAAATATGTTGCTTTGTATCAACCCTTATGTGTTAAACAAACCAAGAAACTTAGAGCATTATTCACCCCATTAAAGAAGGAGTACACATGTGATTGGGCATAAATACTCGTAAGAATAAAAGAAAATAACAATTGAATACTTATTTGTGATCCATGTCCAAACTCTAGTTTGTGCTAACATATAAACTTTCTCATTGTCTACTTTTGCATTTCTAAAATTGACATTATTTCTATGATTCCAAATGCTCCAAAGAATAGTCGACCACATGCATCGCCACACTTGACTACCTTTATTGCTAAGCCCAATGAGTTCAAACAGGCTAAAGCGTATTCCTACACTATTATGGTAAATATAGGATTTTCCTATCGAAGAATCATAGAGTTGACATATTCGTGCTGCCACCTTACAAGTAAAAAACAAATGACTCATATTCTCAGCGATGATATCATGCAAAACACATCTCTTGCTTTCTAATTATACTCCCTTATTGTTTAGATTATCACGTGTCAACACCTTATTAATAAGCACGCTCCATTCCATGTAAAAGATTGAGCTGATGAAAAACCTTTAATTTTTTGGTGTAATTGAGAAATAAGTGAAAAGTTGGAAATGCACGTTGATTTTTTTTTTTTTCATGTTATAGACTACTTTTAAACTTTATTGATGTCAATAGACCATTAGTTTTTTTTTTCAAACTAGACCCTTCTATCATTCAAGTAGATTTTTTTTTTGTGAAAGACTAAATTCTCATCATGCTCTTCCTAATTTTGCGTGTTGTTAGCGGTTAGAATTCTGTTTTTTTTAATAAATGAATTCCTAACAATTTTTTTTTCTAATTTTATAGATTTGCATATTTGTTTATAATAAATTACTTTATTAAAAATTTATAACTGTTTATAAACTTATGTGAATATAAATTTAAAAAGTATATTTATTTAATATTATAAATTAATTGAGAATAGAAAATTTTGGAGAATGATTATAATAAATTAGATAATTTAAATATGTTGTAAATGTGGTAATAGAAAAATTATCATGTTAAAATATTGTAATTATGATTTTTTTTGGTAAAATTAGTTTCATTAAATGTATATTTATTTGGTTTAAATAATTTATGCAATATCGTTTTTTAATAAGTTAGAAAAAATAAATTAAACAATAATATGATGATTGTAGGTGGAAATATTTGAAAAGAAATTTGTAAAGTTACAAATTTATAATATGAATGCAAAATATTTAGCTTCATTTATAAAAAAACTATTAAAAAAAGTAAAGATTTTGTTTTTTAAAAAGTTATTTAGAAAAAATATAAATTTAAAATATAGCAAAGTATACAAATTCTAAATAGAATGTTCTAAGTATTTTAAAATACAAAAGATATAAAGTTTAAAAATTCAAATTTATATTCAAATTTGATAATTATTTGTTGAAGTTATGAGATATTTAAATTAATGTTAATACTTAAAAAATAATTTTTTAATTAATTAAATTATTCATTTTTAACTTTATGTTCAAATTATTTTTCAAATATTTCTGTCTATAATCATATTATTATTTATTTTATTTTTTTAACTTATCACGCAAAAAAATTATTACATAAATTATTTTAATAAAATAAAGGTTAAAATATCTTTTTGGTCCCAATTTTCTTCAAGTTTTTTTAAATAAGTCCTAATTTTGGTTTTGTGTTCAAATAGGTCCTAATTTTCGTCAATTTTGTTCAATTGGGTCCTTTTTAACTAACACCGTTTAAATCATTAAAGACCACAAACAGTAACTCTCATTAACCTAGATAATTTCATACAACATATTTCTTAAATCACAAAATAAAAAAATTATTTATACATATAGAAAATTATTTCCTTCATAATTCACATATCAAACCACTCATCATCACATATATTCAATCTAAAGCATTTTAATATTACTCATTCAAACAATTCGTACATTAGATTACCCTTCTCAACCATTATTCAATAAATATATACAAATGTAAACATGTTAATTAATGTTAATTAATGTAAACATGTTAAAAAGATTGAGTTTAGACACAAAGAGTCTGGGCAGGGGTGGACCTTATCCCTGAACCGATCTCTAACAATTAATGTTTAATATTAATTTTTACGAAAATATAATTTTAATTTTTTAGTATATGTTATTATGAGTTACATTCAATTTAAAGTGGTTATAACACGTCTTTTCATATAGAATACCGTGGTCAAATGGTCAACAAGATATAAATGGTAGCGGTTAACCTTCCAACAAAAAATGTTTCAATAACGTTTGAAAATCAATAGAGGATACAATGAGCCACGACTACACTAGTAATTTTGACTTTATTGTGACCACTAGAAAAAAGATGTCTATTGATAGTACACGATAGTATTGGTGGAATTTGTGAATTGCTATTAGTGTTGCTTTGAGTCGCAAGAAAATCGAGTCTCCATGTGTAAGAAATTGACAGCTTACCAATAACCACGATATTGCTCAACTGAAGACAGTCTAATCATAGATTAAGAAAATTGATACTTTAACCAACCCATACATTAGAAATATATTAGAAAGAGATAAGAGTTGAAAAAAAATATTACCATAATTAAGATTTATTGTTAACTAAGGAAAGATTATTCATCTTAAATTATTAATTTAAATATACAAATTAAAAAATTTGACGAGAAACTAGAACAAAATTCTCCCAAAAAGTATTACACTAAAAAGTTACAGAATATCTATTTATATTATGCATTTAAGATGATTCATTAAGCTATCTAGTAGTTGTAAGACTCTTAAAAAACAACTATATAGCCTTTCAAAATACAAAGTAAGCATACAAAATATATTTATATAAATACAAATGTTAAAAAAAATAAACTTCAATCTTTAAGCATATTTCTCTTTCACGAGTACTTATATTTATTTGTGTACATAGTGCGGCTTAGGTCACAACACAAAACAACACATATTGTAAGACACACCTTTATCTGCTCCTTATTGTAAGAGGGACTGCCCTAAACTAGTTGGGTCTAGGGCTGGCCCATAGGGTGTCCAAAGCCCCTAAGGCAGCCTAACCCCTCTCATTCTGCCACACTTTGCAAAGACAATGCTCTTACCCTCTTTCCCTTCTAACAGAAGCTCTGCTAGGGTTTGAGTGAGCTCCCCTATTTTTCCTCTCCGTTGAACGATTCACTCCAAGTAAGTTGAGCTCTCTATGTTCCCTTCTTTTCTTCAAGCTTTAGTTCCATGCTAGTCTCTGTCATAGCTCATTTTCATTCATCCCTCACTGTTTTCAGTTCCGTTGATTGCTTCCGCTTTAGGTGCTAGTCCGCTAAGGATATCTCATTCGCTTGAGTTAGCATTTTCCAGGTAAGGGAAGTTAGGATTTATGTATTTAAAGTTATTTTACCGATTTTTGGTCTGTTTGTATGGCTGTGATGCTTGAATGAGGCTGTTTGTCGAATAAAAATGTATGGTGTGCGAGTATGTTTGATTGATGTGGCGCTACTCTTTTTCTGCATTGCACACTTTTCGTAAAATGAAGATTACTACTGCGTTAACCATTGGATTGAGTTGAAATTTTAACAACTTATTCTTAACAAAAAAATTCTTGACTTTGACCGGTCAGATCTTTAATCGGAGCTCTGTAGTGAGAGCAGTTTTTATCGCAAGGTCACTGTAGTTTGGTTGTTGACAACACTGCACACTTTTCGTAAAATAAACGTTACTACTTCGTTAACCGTTGGATCGTGCTGATATTTTAACAGCTAATCCTTAGTTGTTAACAGTTTTTATCACAAGATCACTGTAGTTTAGTTGTTAACAACATTGACCTTGTTGCTTGTTTGGTTTACAACTTTCTTTATGGTTATTCAATTAAGTTGGTTCTTGTTTCATTTGGTTCTTGATTCAATCATATTTAATTTGAATATAAATACAAAAATTTTCTGAGCTTTACACAAGTTGCAGTTTTATTTCTAAAATCCCTAAATCGTTTGCATAATGTGATGTTAAGTTGGATTGCTATGTTAAAGCATGAGATGAGTGAATATGCATGAGTAAGAGGGTGTATGAGTTGTGAATGATGAGCTTGGATAAATCTTGGCATGTGATTTCAATGAAATGGTTGGTATCAAAATGGCATGGTATTGGTATGAGGTGAAATTCTATATTCATGGATTGGGAATGATGAGTTGGAATGGATTCAACATCGAATATGAATGAGGATTTGGTTATAAAGGTTGGCATGAGAGTTATGTGCATGATAAATCTTTCTTTATTGATTGAGTATGATTGGTCTGTGTTAGTGCGTAATTCCTTGAAATCTCTAGTGGTCGGGACATAATTCCATGGCCCCTGTTAGTGGGTGTCCATGGTGGTGCCCCATCTATATAGTCTGGTAAGGATTCAAGGTAAGGTTGCATTCTGACACTCTAAGGAGTCAGTTAGTCTCACTTAGAGCGGACTGACTCTTGTGGTGAGAGTAGTAGGAGGCCTGAAACTCATTAAGGGCTAACCTTGTGTGTGAGGGAATTGATTCATTGTAACACTT
>Ga0214542_1007512_pt1 | contig 18934 bp, 8 predicted proteins | sample CNSS1metaG_FD_160096 | JGI IMG/M metagenome (GOLD analysis project Ga0214542, IMG submission 160096) | Root nodule microbial communities from cowpea collected in UCLA plant growth center, Los Angeles, California, USA - CNSS1 | ecosystem: Host-associated > Plants > Roots > Nodule | place: USA...
TTCTTGTAGGTGTTAATGATCTTGTGGACAATGTGATGAATTCTTGCATCCAAGAGTGTAAGGAAAGGTTGTAATTAATTTGTAGCAATAATTTTTGAACACAAAAATGTTAAAGGAAATAATATTCATATTCAATTATTAGAAATACATTTTAATCAATAAATAATATTTGTTATCTATTTTCATACTTTTTCTTCCAACTATTTTCTTTCATTTGTTTCAATCTTCCTTTTAATTGTTGCAACTCGGGTATTAATTAATAAATTCTTTTTTTAAGAAAAGTTACTATCAAATTCCATAAAAGAAGATAACTAAAAAGAAAGTTTGTAAGAGAAAGTACTATTTAAATTCTGAAGATGTGAATTACAAATGGGAATATAAACTGATGAGTAAAATTAGAATAAGTTTAAAAATATTTAATTATTTTATATTTTCTAATACATTAAAATAAATAAATTAATAATATTATAGGGAAACTTATTAAAATGAAATAATTTATTTGTGCCTATAATTTATTGCAACTACATCTTTTATAACTGGATGAATTATATCTGAAAGATATAGAAATTATTTTAAATTTTTTTTTTCTTATCATAAACTTTCTAAAATATTGTGATGTTAGAGACGTAGAGACCCCGCTTAATAAAGTAGTCCATCTTTAAATTATTATTATTTTAATTATTATTATTATTATTACTAATAATAATAATAATAATAATAATAATAATAATAATAATAATAATATCAATTGTGACTATGTATACACATTAAAAAATATCTATAAATTATTTAAATTTTAAAAATAGTAATTAAAACTATATCATTGAAAAAAGAAAGAAGGTGTATTTAGTTATTTAATTTATTTATATATATATATATATATATATATATATATATATATATATATATATAATAAATTTTAGTTTTTAAAATAAAAAAATATTAAGTAATATTAAGTTCATAATAATTTTTATTTTGAGTAAATATTTAAATTTAAAAATGTAGTTACTAATATAATAAAAGAATAAAAATTCTTTTATAATGAGTAATTATTTAAATTAAGAAAACTAGTTACTAAAATAATAAAATTGAAAATAATTTTTTTATTATAAATATATATTTAAATTTAAAAAATAATATTTAAGATGATAAAATTAAAAAAACAAAATATGATACGAAAGAGATGTATAATTAAAAAAATAATTATTACTTTAATAATTATAAAATTATTAATTTGAATTATCGTGGACAGTGGTGTTGAACAATTTTGCAAAGATAAACAGTGAGAAATTATGGAAAACAAGTATATAAATATACATTTCACAACTTCAATTCAATTAAATTATCCACGATAATTCAAATTAATAATTTTATAATTATTAAAGTAATAATTATTTTTTAATTATACATCACTTTGATATCATAATTTGCGAACAAAACAAAAACATGTGAAAAACATAATTAGTGTGCAAGTTTTACCTTTGGTATGTAGGGTCTGATAAGCGGATCTGCTGAATTGAGGGAGCAGGCTGCTCTGGGACTTAGCGAATTGATAGAAGTGAAATGTCCTCAACTGCAAACAACATTTGTTAAATGTCTACAGGATTCTACAAAGTTTGTTTGAGATATTAATATATTATAAAATCATCCCTCCTCTCCCCAATTTGATGTGTTCACCCCCTCAGCTAGCACCTTTTGTATGTTTAATGTTGTGGTTTGAAAATTAGCTAATCACCTTTCAGGATCACACAATAACTATAGTTTCCATCTTCTTAATAAACCTGTATTCCATATGAAAAATGAAATTGATGCAGAGTGGAAGAACAATCGAACGAGATTGATCAGGATTAAATAGGATTGAACGGGATTGCAGAAACCATGGGAAAGAAGACAATAAGCACAAGAAAGAGGGAAAGAGAGAGAGAGAGAGAGAGAGAGACAAAATTGATTGTGTGAAAAAGATACTAAAAGAGTCTTATTGATTAACTTTTTGGAAAGGAAGACAAACATATATACAAAGACTAAGTGATGTAAGGAATAACAGAATGCGTAAAATCAGTTTTAACAGACTGGTCATTGGTTATGTGATCTTTAGGCTGAGCAATGTGACTCTGACCATTATTTTTATTATTCTGACAGCCCCCCTCAAGCTGGGCATAGATATAAAGCAGGCCCAGCTTGGATATAAGAGTGTTGAAAAGAGCTGGAGGAAGAGCCTTGGTTAGAATATCAGCTTGTTGGTGATGGGTGTTGATGTGAAGAAGCTTGATGAGACCTTGTTTGACCTTTTCTCTAATTAAATGGCAATCTGTCTCTATATGCTTGGTTCTTTTGTGGAAGACCTGATTTGATGCAATCTGTATGGCTAAAAGACTATCACAGTACGGAAGGGAAGGTTGCTGGTGATTGACTTTAAGATCTTGCATAAGGTGGTGGAGCCACTAGTATTCAGCCTCGGAGGAACTTCTTGAAACAGTTTGTTGCTTTCTTGATTTCCAACAAATGGGAGAGTTACCAATATAAATTATATAACTAGTAACAAATCTTCTGGTCTCGGGGCATCCAGCCCAATCTGAATCACAAAAGGCCTTTAATTGTAGGTTGCTGGTGGAGTCGAAGAAAACCCCCTGTCCAGGATGTTGTTTTAGATAACGAAGAATCTGCATGGAAGCTCGATGGTGTAGACTTGTAGGTGCAGCAATGAATTGACTTAAATGATGCACAACAAAAGTGATATCTGGCCTTGTATGAGTAAGATAGATAAGACAGCCTATCAACCTTCGAAAGGGTGCTGGATATGAGAGAAGTTCCCCTGTTTCTGTGTTTTTGTGTCTAGAGAAATTCATGGGTGTTGATGTAGGGGCAGAACCAAGCATCCCAGCTTCACTCAAAATATCAGTAGTGTACTTTCGTTGACACAGTTGTATTCCTTTGCTGCTTCTTGCAACTTCAAAGCCAAGAAAATATGTCAAGTTTCCCAGATTTTTAATCTTAAACGTATGATCTAGAAGATTAGTAATTGAATTGATTTCAACAATATCATCTCCAGCCAATATTACATCATCAACATATATAAGAAGGGCAGTGATGTGTGAATTATTAAATTTGAGATACAAGGAATGGTCAGCAAAGGATTGTTTATAACCATGTGAACATAGAAATTCTGAAAGTTTGGAATACCATTGTCTACTAGCTTGTTTAAGGCCATACAAAGATTTATGTAGGTGGCAAACACGATTTTTATCATCACAGTTAAAGCCTGGTGGTAATTGCATGTAAACTTCTTCTTCTAAATTGCCATGTAAGAAAGCATTGTTTACATCCAACTGTTTTAAATGCCAATTATGTATGGAAGCCTAGGATAGAAGCAACCTAATAGTTGTTATTTTTTCCACAGGTGAAAAGGTGTGTAGATAATCTAACCCTTCTTTTTGTGTGTAACCTTTTTCCACTAGACGCGCTTTGTAGCGTTCTATAGATCTGTCAGCCTTATACTTCACCTTGTATACCCATTTACATCCAACAACGTGCTTTCCTTTAGGTAAATGGCTTATTGTCCAAGTTCCATTCTATTCCAGGGCTATTAACTCTTCTTTCATGGCTTGCTGCCAATGTTCATAGTAGGAGGTGTCTTCATAAGATTCTGGTTCAGCATGAGAATCAATGGAACAAATAACCTCTTTGAAAGAAGGAGATAATCTTGCAAGAGAGATGTGAGCCTCAATAGGATATCTAGATTTCATTCCAATTTTAGTAGCAAAAGAAGTTTGGAAATCTTGCAAATAGGCAGGAGCAGTTTTATGTCTAGTAGACTTCCTAAGATGATTTTGTTCTAATCTGGAATCAATATCAGGTTCATTATTTAATCTAGTAGAATCACTAGTGTTCTCTTCCTGCAATTCGTTATTTTCAGAAACACCTTTATCACTCAAACAGTTAGGGATAATAAGATCAAAATCATAATCAAGAATAGGTGTAGCAATTTTGTCAACATAATCTTCATGAGAAATGATTTTAAAAGGAAATTTGTTTTCATAGAATATAACATTTCTAGAAACGTGAATGGAATGAGACTTTAAATCATACACAACATACCCTTTTACATTTGGTTTGAACCCAAGGAATATACCTATCAGAGCCCTGGGATCCAATTTGGTTCGGTTGGCAGAGATGGTAGAAACATAGCATAAACATCCAAAAACATGTAGCTGTCTCATATCAAAAGCATTGCCATACAGAATCTCAAAAGGAGTAGAATCTTTAAGAAAGGGAGTAGGCAAACAATTTATTAAATTAACAACATATAAAACAACAAAATTCCAAAAGTTTTGAGAAAGGTTAGATTGAAACAGTAAAGCACGTGTAACATTCATAATGTGTTGATGTTTCCTTTCAACCAAACCATTTTGTTCAGGGGTTTCAATGCAACTGGTCTGATGGATGATTGCTTCAGTTTTAAAGATATCTGTCATATTAAACTCTAAACCATTATCTGTCCTAATTATCTTGATGGTTTTCTGAAACTGAGTTTTAATCATAGAGACAAAATTGATTAAATGGATGTGGGTTTCAGCTTTGCTTTTCATAAGATACAACCAGGTAAATTTAGAGTGATCATCCACAATAGTAAGGAAATATTTGTCACCATTCATGGAATTAACAACACAAGGACCCCAAATATCCATGTGTACTAAATCAAAAACAGAATCAACATAAGATGTACTATTAGGAAAAGGCAATTTTCGTTGTTTAGCTAAGTGACATACATCAAAATCAGAGTTACAGGAAGGGAAATGAAAGGAAACTTTTTGTTAAGAACAACTATCCTTTTGTGTGACGGGTGACCAAGACGCATGTGCCAAATGTCATGGTTAATAACACTGGTACAGGCTTGAGCAGGAGTGCTCTCTCTGGTATTGATTTCACCCTTGATCACGTACAGGCATGACTGGATGTTAGCTGTACCAATCCTCTTGGTGGATTTCTTGTCCTGGATAGAACATTCATTAGTGGTGAAGGTAACAATGCAATTGGAATGGGAAACAAGTCTAGAAATAGACACCAAATTATACGAGAAACTGGGAACAAAGAGGACATTTCCAATACACAAATTTCCAAAAATTTTCGCAGAACCCGAATGAGTTGCTTGGACTTTGGTTCCATCAGGCAAATTAACATGTATAGGAGAAATACGATTAAAAGAAACTAAGTTTGAGAGGGAACAACATATATGATCTGTGGCCCCCGAGTCAAGGATCCAATCATTATGAGAATTAAAACGAATTAAAGAGACAAGATTCTTACCCTTTTCTACATTGCAGGAGACAATGGAACCAACCTGATTGGCAGAAACACCTTCACTGCCATTACCATTTGTTTGTTTCAGTAGAGTCATTAAACCTTGGTACTGCTGCTGTGATAATTTGAAGTCGTGATCCTCTAGAACAGAATCAGTCTTTCCTTCTTGATTCGTGTCCACACTATTCACATTACCTCCTTTATTATTTGTTTTATAACCTGGTGGAAATCCATGCTTCTTGTAGCAATTGTCAATTGTGTGACCATTCCGACCACAAAAAGAACAAACCTTCTTGCTATATCTGACATTCTTGCTGTCAGTGTTGTTATTACCTGGATAGTCGTGCTTCTTTAAGCAAATAGACTCACTATGACCAACCTTTTTGCAGTAACTACAAGTAATAGTAGTGTTGTTGATCTTGATCTCGGTTCCATTCAAGACATTATTCCTTCCTATCTGCCTTTCCTGTTGAACCTCGTAAGAGAAAATTTTTGAGATGGATAGGATCGGATCCATCATAAGGACATGAGAAGTGATGTTGTTGTACTGCTCATTGAGGCCTCTCAGGAATTGCATAGCATGATCTTCAATCTTTCTCTGTTGAAAAGAATTAGTGAGACCACAAGAACACTTCGCAGAACAATTGTAAATCAGATCAGGCCGAAAACTATCGAGTTCATCCCAAAGAACACGAATACGTGTGAAATACTCTGTGACAAAGGAACTTCCTTGCTTGAGCGAAGATGCTTCTAGCTGTAACTCAGATATGCGCAACAAATTGTCCTGAGAAAATCTAGACTTGAGATCCTTCCATATTTCTTCAGATTTTTTCATCCATAAGATGCTTTGCCTGATGGAGGGTGAAACCGAGTGTGTTAACCAAGAGACAACCATATTATTGCATCTCTTCCAAGCTTGATATGTGGGATCTGCTTTTTCTGGTTCAGGAGCAGAACCATCAATGAATTGCATCTTGTTCTTGGCGCTAAGAGCAGTGGCGAAAGATTTGCTCCATGAATGGTAATTCTGCGACTCCAACACAGGCGACACAAGAGATAGGGTTGGGTTTTCGCTGGGATGCAGGTAAAGAAAACTATGCGGGGCATTGAAATCGTTAGCAAGCATTATGGATTTGGATTCACTTTCTGTGGCCATGGCAAAGAAAAGGAAAACGAAGGAAAGAAACAAAGCAAGAAGGAAAAAGAAAGAAAGAAACAGAGATGCGTAATAGAGCTCTTCTTTTGAAGAGCTCTGATACCATATTCCATATGAAGAATGAAATTGATGCAGAATAGAAGAACAATTGAACGAGATTGGACAGGATTGAACAGGATTGCGGAAACCATGGGAAAGAAGACAAGAAACACAAAAAAGAGGGAAAGAGAGAGAGAGACAAAACTGATTATGTGAAAAAGATACTGAAAGAGTCTTATTGATTAACTTTTCGAAAAGGAAGACAAACATATATACAAAGACTAAGTGATGCAAGGAATAACAGAATGTGTAGAATCAGTTTTAACAGATCATTGGTTGTGTGATCTTTAGGCTGAGCAATGTAAGCCTGACCATTATTCTTATTATTCTGACACATCTTATCAGTAAATCATTCAATTAAGTATTTGCAGGATTTGTCACATCATATGGGTGGAACGTAGAAAACATTTAGTAACTAAAACTTCGACATTCAGTTATGAAGAGGAGAACCTGACGTAAAGGAATTATTAAGTTTGTTAATACCTAATTTGTGTGCCCAAAGCTCATTCTTAGTTGACTATCCATCCTTAAAGGGTGAATACAACAGTTGTTGTGTATTGGTGGTTTGATTATTTAGGGATCAGATGGCGGTGTACGAGAAGCTATTCTGACTGCTCTAAAGGGTGTCTTGAAGCATGCTGGGAAAAATGTGATTCTGTTACATCGCTTCTTTATAGAGGAGCTCTATAGAGCTATAGAGCTAAGGTGATTTTGTTAAGAAAAATGTGATTCTTTTTGTACATCATAAGAATTGTGTTGTATGTAATTTGAGTGTTATATGGTAACAAGCCAACAAGCGAATGAACTCAATGCAAGGGGGATGGGAAGGCTACATAGGATTAGTGGGCATGCTCAACAGGTTATGATTATCAATGAATGCATGAGAGGAAGTTGGATTATGGGTCTGGAATATCTGTAGAAGTCTCGATTAGGAGAAGGGTCTGTTGGGGTGAACATTTCATTTCTTTAAAATTAACTTCTATAAATTCGTTTATTCACAAGCAGACCCTTGATCATGTAGTAGTTAGCCATATTGCTAGATGTAGAAGGAGACCCAAAACAAGAGTGAAACCTTGACAAATTTGAAGGTTCAATAGTTTGTCGTGCCTGCATTCGATGAATGAGAATATTCCGAGATATCTGACATATTTGGTGATTGATGATCGAACAGATGAATAAGGTGACGTGTATATTCAAGTTATGGGAATTGCCATTTATACAGTTTGTCTGGAAACAATGGTAATTATAGCTTTCTAGAGACACTTCAGTTCATGGCTGCCATCAACAACACCAAAGGAGTTTATGAATTTGTCCAAGCTCGCCGACTCCGGTAACAAATATCCATTCTATCTCTTTTTCTTTCTCGGTTTTCTTATGTTTTGTTACAATTATGTGTATATACTTAGGTTTTTACAATGATATATAATCACAAATATCATTAGATAATTTAGAAGAGGTGGGTGGTGTGTGAGTGTCAGGTATGGAAAATGCTTCAAGACGAAGTTATTCTGAGGAACACACTTTCATATCGGGCACAGAATCAGCAAAAGTGATTCTAAACAATGAGGATAAATTCTCAAAGAAGTATATGAAGTCAATCGTTGAGCTTGTTAGACGTGATAGCTTGCTCTGTCCTGCACACCAACATCACAAACTTATTCGCAGTTCTCTGTTTTCTCTATTCGCGGCCTTCCTTTGTTGAACTCTTTGATTCACTTCTTCTTGAAGCTACAAGTAGTTGGAAATGTGGATCTGTTCTCGTTATTCAAGATGAAACACTCAAGGTATTTCAACTAAACAAAAATAAATGAAGCTTATTCTTTATGTAAATACTACTTCTTAACACCATTATTTATATTCCAAAATAACTAATATTTTAAACTAAAAACAATTATCAAAATAATTATCAGGAAACAACTTAGTATGTCATTTCTCTCCACTAGCCAGTGATGAGAAATTGTGCTATTTCATGGCATGAAAGAAGACCATGTTCATTGCGGGATTTTTTTCTTCTAGTATTTCAATTGAGTTTCTTGATATGATGAAATAGAGTGATGAAAAAGCCTTACAAAGACAATTGCAAGTACATGACTTTTATGCCTTATCTTAATTGTCATGTGCAAAAACTGTAAACTCTACTAGAAAAGGTAATTTTGAATATGGTATCAATGGTGTTATACTTACTACTCAAGGAGTTTTTTATTACATGTGTTCATATTTTACTTTGTTGGAAATATATTAGTAACTAGTATATAGTATATGTATAAGGTCTATCTACTAGAGAATAAAGACTCAATTGAAATATCACAAAAAAGAAAGAAAAAATCATTTGAACGAGCATTTGAGATAAATAATGACAAGAGAGGTGTATTACTTTTTCAATTCTATCTTAAAATATTTGTATTTATAAGATATTTTAAGAAAAGAGCTTAAATTTTATCTACTTATTTTTATAAGGTATGATCGAGTCATCTGTATTTATCAGAAGTAATAAATGAGATGCACTTCTGAAGTAATCAATGAAACGAAGAAAGGAAGAAAAGCTTCAACAAGAATGTCTATTCGTGTTACTGTTTTCTTCAACTAGGTAATAATTCAAGAAGATATTAAATGTACAATAAAATGAGAGAGGAAAAGATGTTCCAAGAATAGAATAAAATGTGCAAATACTATTGTGAGTTCTTCATTGAGAAATTAAAAGCATCTTATATAACTATGCTGCAAACCCTTTTACAGGTTGCAAAAATTGTGCAAATGTAGCCCCTAATGTGTTTGCAATTGAAGAGGACTTTGGAAGAGTCAGAGCATATTCAACCAAGGTGGGATCCTGAATTAATTCAATAGGGTATTAACAGTTGGTATCTCTACGTTACACTATTATATATATATATATATATATATATATATATATATATATATATATATATATATATATATATATACTAACACATTTAATTTGATTATGAGAGAAGTACAATGAACCTTACTTCATCTTTGACCATTACCGAGCTTTGCTTCTAAACCCAGATTTCACTTTTATTGCTAGTATCTTTTCAAGATGTTTTTCTGATGGTGATCTTAACTTTCATATAATTAAAGGTGAAAATAATATTTCTAAATGGTTAAAAGAAACCATAAAGTATTGAAGGATGGTTAATATAATTTGTCATGTCTTAATATGCGTACCATTGTTTATAGCAAAGTCCTTTCATTTAGTTGCCCCCTTTTATTATATAACTTAAGAATTTAAGATCAAAATCTTGTGACTTATGTTGGGTTTATTGTATAACTATACAAACACAATCCATTGATATGTTAATTTTACATTTTTATTGATGGTAGATACTTGAGATTTAGAACCTCTGCTATCAAAATAATATTTGCTCAGAGATTGCTGGAACGGATTGAACTTAACATTTGTGTTTTGCCTTAATGAAGTGGACAATTTTCTGCTACTTATAGGAAAAGAAAATCAGAAGCTGATTTTCATAAGTTAAACTTCTCTTAACACACTTGAATTTATTCGAATTTAACAATTATTTAGGCACTGTACAAGATATATCACCTAGAGTTTTTCGATGGTTAGTTAACAATAATCTTCACTCTATTCATGATGATAATGAAATATTCTGCTTTGGGATTTTTACTTTATTCTTTCCATGTCAAGGTTACTTTGAAAGATTAGGAAAGGAGAGTTAGTAGCATAAACAGAGAAGATTTGCATATGAATGTTGTGTAGTGATTGAATCATATGATGTGACGATTGCAGTAGCAGAGGACCTAGAATGGAGCGAGCAGACTTGTTAGACATAAATGGACAAATTTATGCAGCACATGTCAAATTTTATTCAGTTTTAAACCAGTTTTGTTCCTTTCTGCTAAAACACAATTAGTTATGCTGACATTTACCTTATTACAACAAGGAAGAGCATTGAATGTATATTTTGCGGTTGCAAACCATGTCCTAGGATTTCAATCACAAACTATTGTACTTTTCTTTGTAAGTTAAGGATGATGGAAGTGTTCCTGATAAATATGTTATGTAGACCATAAAATAGTGTATGTGTGAATGGTTGGATTAAATACTTTGATTAACTCTATTTTAATGGTTTAAAAAATATTTCAAATATTTTTTTGGCAGTTTTTAATGTGAATATGTGATATATTTTGTTGCGGCTTTTAACTATCAAAAAATGATATATTTGTGGCGGTCCTTAACTGTAAAAAATGATATATTTGTGGCGGTCTTTAACCGTTAAAACATGATTTAATTTGTGGCAGTTTTTAACCGTCAAAACATGATTTAATTTGTGACGGTTTTTAACCGTCAAAATATGATGTATTTTGTAGCGATTTTTAATCGTCAAAATATGATAAAATATAATCAAATTAGAGTACATTTTGTAGCGGTTTTTAACCGCTATTATTTTTTTTTCTTTTCTGACAGCAATATCAACGATTAGAATATTTGTCACAAACAGTTTTTGACATATGTAATTTTGACGGTTATTTTAACCATCGAAAAATTTCATTTGTGACAGTTTTTAACCGCTAAAATTTGTAATTTTGACCGTCACAAATGTTGATATTTTTTGTAGTGTATCCTTCACTTCTTTCTTTGTGTTGAACCTTTGGGCGATAAGTAGCATATCCAAATGATAAATTGAAGTTTCACTATGCAAGGCGTGACCAAATTCTAGGTCGTATACAATTGGTTTGATTGGAAAGCTTACAAAGTGTTGTGCTGGTTGTTGGGTGAGTGAAGTTGATGTGTTTCAATGTTTGGGACGTTTGCTTCATCCCCTTTGTCGTCTTCATGATTGTTAAGGATTTTGTCTTCATCCTAACTAAAAGGACGAATACTTCGTTTGGAAGCCAAACTTGTACATCAACTTTTGTTGGATGTAATGGGAGTTGTCAATTTTGGTCTTTGTTAAAGTTGATGTATGGACTAGTTAGGTAATTGGGTGTATGACTGCATGTTATTTTCCCAATCACCATAGTTTAGTTGGGTTGGTGGATTAAGGTTGAAGATGAGATGATGTGGTGATTCGTGTGACAATAAGTGTGTTTGGAGATTGTATGAGGGTTTATGTTGGCATGGGACATCATAATTAGGTGTTGGTGTAGGTGAGTATTGTGTCAGTTGTGGTTGTGTGGACGAAGTAGCAAATGTTCCAAATATTACATATAACTCAGGTCTAGTTTGGAGTTTAATTTATTCACAGATCCCGAAGAATAACTGAGCATTATTGTCACCGTTGATCTCAATGGTGGAGTAATGACTTAACCTGCTATCGAGTCTGGTTGGGTAGTGGAAGTGGAAAGTGACCACCATTTCTTGTGGATCCATGTTTAGTTTTCTAAGGATGAGTTTTTTCATTCGTTATAGGGAGATAACTTCTTTTAGTGGCAATATTTTTGATCTTGGAGAAGAAAACGTAGATCGTTCAACGGGACTTTTGTTGATTCCACCATTGTAGTGAACAATGATGTATTTTGAATTCATTGTGAGAATGAATACACCATTGTAGTGAACAATGATGTATTTTGATCTCAATGGTGGAGTAATGACTTAACCTGCTATCGAGTCTGGTTGGGTAGTGGAAGTGGAAAGTGACCACCATTTCTTGTGGATCCATGTTTAGTTTTCTAAGGATGAGTTTTTTCATTCGTTATAGGGAGATAACTTCTTTTAGTGGCAATATTTTTGATCTTAGAGAAGAAAACGTAGATCGTTCAGCGGGGCTTTTGTTGATTCCACCATTGTAGTGAAGAATGATGTATTTTGAATTCATTGTGAGAAAATAATTGAAATTGAAAAGGTTGTATAGTAGAAGAAGAAACACTTTGATTAGTGATGAAATAAGACAATTAAATAGAAAAAAAAATTGTATTTATGAATACTACATGTATTTGGTATGACATAGGTGTTGTAACTGTAAAGTGTTTTTAAAATATTTATGAATTACTAAATATTTATGAATTACTACATGTAATTGGAGATTAAGGAGCAGAGTGTGTAGTGTATAACTATAGATAAATAAAATAAAATAAAATAAACATGATCAGCGTGTAATTGGAGATAAATTAAATAAAAAAATAGGACTAATTTGTAATTGAAGATAAATAAAATGAAAAAAAAAGGAATGACTAATATGTAACTGAAGATAAATAACATGAAAAAAAATAAGTAGGACCAGTGTGTATCTGAAGCTAAATAAATAAAAAATAAAATAAGCAAGACTAGTTTAGAACTAAAAATAAAATAAATGAAAAAAATAAGCAGGATGGTAACACTCGAAATGTTGCATTATGCCTAGGCCCTTTGCATCATATCCTTAGAGGTATTTAGACCACTAATTCTTAGTTTTTAAGTCATATTTAGTTTAGACTAAAATGATGCTAGATTTTACTAATTTTCATTAGATTAGCTTCTATTAGTTAGCATAAGACTAATCTAGTTTACCTAACATGCCATTTAATTGTAGTTTTGACAGTATAAATTTTAGATTGTCCCTATAACGTCGTCCCTATAACATCGTCCCTATAACGTGTGTAAAAAAAAGGTCCTATAACATCGTCCCTATAACGTGTGTAAAAAAAAAGTCCAACGTTAAAAATGACCAATGACATTTTTGTAAATTATGGGACTTTTTTAACGTCTGCTTGTTCTAGATCAAGCGTAATTTAACGTCTGCCCCTCGAAACCCCGACTTTATTTAAAAAAGGATGTCAGACCGTTGTTTCCCCAACGTCACTTAACGTCGGAATGCTTGTCCCCCAACGTTAATTAATGTCAGCCCCCTATCCCTGGACGTTAATTTTTAGTTATCTCTGCGCGAAACGTAGAAACCCTACATTGTTCCACTATTTTCGTGATTGTTCCTGCCAACGACTACCATTTCGACCTCCTCCAAGTAATTTTCGAACATTTTTCACCATCAAACTTGTTGGGATTTGATTATGGATTGATTTTAGGCGTTTTGAATAGAATATTTTGCGTTTTCATCCCCATTTGCAGCAATTTCATATCATCTACTCTGTTAAATTAAAATTAACCTATGTATCTACTTAGTTATACTAAAACTAACATATGTTTTATGTTTCCAAAATTTCATTAGAATTGTGAGTAAGCCTAAAGGCCAACAACTTAAAGTATTATATCCAAAGGTTGGAACTCATTCATTTTAAAGTTATTAATTTCTGCATGTCAACTATGACTTTGATATGTGATTATTTTATTTGTAACGTTTAGTGTAACAAGTAAGAATATTCATGGGAATATGGCTATTATGTCATGTCTTGGATAAGAAAAATCATTTGAGCTGCAATTAAAGATGATTGGATAGAGGTAATAATATATATATATATATATATATATATATATATATATATATATATATATGTGTGTGTGTGTGTGTGTGTGTGTGTGTGTGTGTGTGTGTGTGTATATATCTTTCACATATTATAAATCATATAAAATTTTAAAAAATGATATTCATACATAATTGAATTGAATTACTTTTTTAATGGTTCAAGAATTCATCACCTCTACTAGATGACATTATCCACACACTAAGACAGGAGTAGGCAACATGTCTAAGGGAAAGATGAAGTTGATACCACCGAAATTAGAACTCCTTTCAAAATCTTTGTTGGATAATAATTTCATGTTGAAACTTTTAGTTTGATGTTATTTGTATTAGTTTAGAATACTTAAGTGTTATTAGATATAACTCTAAGTCCAAAAATGTGTTGAAAATATTATGAAATTGTTCTGGGAATTTTCTGATTTTTCAGGTGTGGGAATATTGTAAAAACAACTAAACTTTAAAAAAAGAACAACACTTTTTGACATCAACTGGTGCGCTAACAAACGTCAAATAACGTCGGCCATGGCAAGCCTCGATGTTGTTTGACGCTTGGCAGAGCACCACGAGACGTCAAAGAATGTTGTTTTTTGGCACCATTCAGCATAAAAATTGATGTTTACTCCCTTTAACCACGACGTTGGATAATGTCAAACCCTTCTGTCCCCAACGTTAATTGATGTTTGCTCTAGTTTTCGATGTTACTTTGACGTCACCTAGTACGACATTAGTGTTTGGGCATACGTCAAAGATCTAAAATATGAGACTTTAAAAGCCTTTTTTATGTTAGTGAGGATTTGAAAGTAATTTTATGATATGAAAGTGTCCTTAATATGATATGAAAGTGCTAATTGGTGGTTGTGCATCTCATAGGAAAAGTAACCTTGTGTTTGGATGGAGCATTTCAACAATGCTTAGAAATTGAAATGTTTTGTATTTAAATTGCTTGAAATTAAACTCCCATCATTTTGTAAATAACTTGTTTGGATAAAAAAATTAAAATACCTTACATTTCAATTTCTTGTTTAGAAAACAACAATTGAATTTCTTGTGAGATAAAATTTAATTTTAACTATTTATTTTAGGTTTAATTATGTTTTGAGTTCATGATAAATTGGGAAACGAGCTCGACGACCCAGATGGGTAGGGAAAACCAAAAGGTTAGGTCGGCCCGATGATCCAGATAGGCCTAACGACCCATACTGACCGGTCGTGCCCGTCAAGTTTGTCAATTGGCCCGACCCGGTTGGGTCATTGGCCCGACTTGGACCCACTAGGTTGTTAGGCTTGCTCGACCCTCTAGGTCGTTGGACCCATTTGTTTCATTAGGCCTACCCGACCAGTTTGTGTCGTTGGGTCAACCCAACCTGACTAGGTTGTTGGGTTGGTTAGGCACGTCTAAGTCATTGGGCCAATCGGGCACCGTCTACGTTGTCGGGTCGGTTTAGGTTGTCAGGCAAGTCAGACCCGTTTGGGTTGTCGAGCCGGTCGTGCTCGTACGTGGTCATCGGGCTTTCCCGAAATGTCGGGGTCTTCGAGCCCACCCGATACCACTAAGTCGTCCGGCCCACCCGGCACATGTGGATCATCAAGCCCACCCAGTGTGGTTGGGTCATCAGGCACATAGTGACCAATTATAATTTTTTATTCATACTAGTTAATATTTTAGTAACCAATAATTTTTTACTTTGTATATTGGTATCTAAATTAGTCATTATATTGACTAACAACTTTTGGTCACTAAAATTGGTTACTAATGAGGCATTTTCTTGTAGTGATAAAATAATAATAATAAAATATACATGTAATTTCCTTTTATTCAAGCTCACTAAATAAAATAGTATTTACTTTTACTTTCTTTTTATACTTTTCAAATTATAAAATAATGATAAAATAAAAACTAACGTCAAAGAATGCTGTTTTTTGGCACCATTCACTGTAAAAATTGACGTCTACTCCCTTTTACCACGACGTTGGATAACGTCAGACCCTTCTGTCCCCAACGTTAATTGATGTTTGCTCTAGTTTCTGACGTTATTTTGACATCACCCAGTACGACATTAGTGTTTGGGCATACGTCAAAGATCGAAAATATGAGACGTTAAAAGGCTCTTTTATGTTAGTGAGGATTTGAAAGTAATTTTATGATATGAAAATGTCCTTAATATTGACTTGGTGCTAATTGGTGGTTGTGCAGCTTATAGGAAAAGTAACCTTGTGTTTGGATGGAGCATTTCAACAATGCTCACAAATTGAAATGCTTTGTATTTGAATTGCTTGAAATTAAACTCCCATCATTTTCTAGATAACTTGTTTGGATAAAAAAATTAAAATACCTTACATTTCAATTTCTTGTTTAGAAAAAAACAATTGAATTTCTTGTGAGATAAAATTTAATTTTAACAATATTTATTTTAGACTTAATTATGTTTTGAGTTCATGATAAATTTGGAAATGGGCTTGACGACCCAGATGGGTCGGGCGATGATCCAGACAGGGTTAGCGGCCCATACCGACCGATTGTGTCCGTCAAGTTCGTCAACTGGCCCAACCCGGTTGGGTCATTGGCCCGACTTGGACCCACTAGGTCATTAGGCTCGCTCGGCCCATCTAGGTCGTTGGACCCGTTTGTTTCATCAAGCTTACCCGACCAGTTTGTGTCGTTCGGTCAGCTCGACCCGGGTAGGTTGTTGGATTGGTCAGGCATGTCTAGGTCGGCGGGCCAGTCGAGCACTGTCTACATTGTCGGGTCGGTTTAGGTCGTTAGGCTAGTCAGACCCGTTTGGGTTGTCGGGCCAATCGTGCTCATACGTAGTCATAGGGCTTTCCCGACACATCGGGGTCTTCGAGCCCGCCCGATACCACTAGGTCGACAGGCCCACTCGGCACATGTGGATCGTCAAGCCCACTCGGTCTGGTTGGGTCATCGGGCACATAGTGACCAATTATAATTTTTTATTCATACTAGTTAATATTTTAGTAACCAATAATTTTTTACTTTGTATATATTGGTATCTAAATTAGTCATTATACTGACCAACAATATTTGGTCTCTAAAATTGGTTACTAATGAGACATTTTCTTGTAGTGATAAAATAATAATAAAATATACATGTAATTTTCTTTTATTCAAGCTCAATAAATAAAATAGTATTTACTTTTACTTTATTTTTATACTTTTCAAATTATAAAATAATGATAAAATAAAAACTAAAGCAAGAACTTTAAATAAATAACTATATATGAATTAGAATGTTATAAACAAATATAATAACAAAAATATAAATTAATACCAATGATCCATAGATAACTGGAGATGGAGTGAAATAAATAAACAAGATCGGTAAGTAATTGGAAATAAATTAAATTAAATAAATAAACATGACCAGTGCATAATTAGAAATAGATTAAATGAAATAAATAAACACGAACATTGCGTAACTGCGGATAAATTCAATGAAATAAATAAATAGGACCAATGTGTGACGAGAAAAAAATTATTACTTTTGAACTATTATTTATTTATTTTTTTATATTATTTCCTATATTATACTAAAAAAATTTGAAACATAATTTTACAATAACATATCACATAATTAAAATATTCACATAAACATATATTTAAAATATTGTATGCATCTTATATCCACACCATTTAGTACATCTTATATTTCCTATATTAGAAGAGGAAGAAGTGTTATTTATTTACAGTTTCCCCTTCATATACTGGCTTTCAAATAGGTGGAGGGAAAATGTTATGGATAGAGTTCACTTGGACTGTTGGGGGTAAATAGAAGGTAACTCCGATTTTTCCTTCGATGACAATCGACGTGTTTGGAGCAGAGAGGAAAGTAATAACATAGTTTCCAGTTTCCTAAAATGTCACAGAATTATTCACTACATTGGTTTGCCATGCATTCCCTAGGAAAACAATTACAATGTCGGCGAAGAAGGGATCAGACATGTTGGGAGCAACCATCTATGATAAGGTTATAAAATTTTGTTTTTCACACACAATTATAAAATAGGGAAGTGAGACAAATATCACATAAAAAAATATACAACATATCATAATAAGACAAAATAAAATAAAAATTCTCCCAAATCCATAAAACTGAATTTTATCATACTTTATAAAGATATTGATTAATTTTGTAGTGACTAGTCAGGATAAATCAGCTCATGGCCAACAAAGTAACTCAAGAACATCTCATCTTGAGTAATACTAACTCGTTTAAATCCCCAAGGTCATACCTCCAACTACAATAATCAATCTTTATTTATCATAAATTTTATTTCAATATTAAACCATATAATTATATAAATAAATAGATAGGATCAATGAATAATAAAAATAAATAAAAAGGACCGGCACGTAACTAGAGACAAATATAAATATGTAAATGAGAGTAAATATAAACTGAATAGATAGGACCAATGCACAACTAGAGATGAATATAAATAAATAAATAGGAACAGAAACTAAATATAAATTAGAATAAGGCAAGAGACAGCTCACTTAAGGTAAATATAGAGATAAAAATAATTATGAACAGATAAAAAATAATCAAAGTAAAGAGATAAAATGATAGATGTCTCCTCCCCTTACCTTAGTTATTGTGAAAGATATATCCCAAAAATTTGTAGTTACTCTGTGAACGTTTTAGCCTTCTTCTTCTTTTTTTCTTCACTATCAATTTCACACTCACAAACTCCTTTTTTTTTTTTATCTTATTGTCTCTATTTGCTTTTCACATTCACCACCGCTATTTATACTACATGTATAATCATTACATTCAGTTCGCTTAATTAGAAAACACAGTACATTTTTTTCTTCTTTCAATTTCTCTGATTAGTTTCGTTCTTATGGATTAAGCTCTCCTATTTTCTTTTCTTTTTTAACCTATATTGTATTAAATCTCAAATACAATTTTTAACCATTTTATCTCATGCAATTACGTGGAGTAGAGAATTGTGGTGAGGATTTTTCTTTTTTTTTTTCATTGCA
>Ga0214542_1007513_pt1 | contig 18932 bp, 4 predicted proteins | sample CNSS1metaG_FD_160096 | JGI IMG/M metagenome (GOLD analysis project Ga0214542, IMG submission 160096) | Root nodule microbial communities from cowpea collected in UCLA plant growth center, Los Angeles, California, USA - CNSS1 | ecosystem: Host-associated > Plants > Roots > Nodule | place: USA...
ATATATATATATATATATATATATAAAAGAGGAATGATCAATATAAATTTCATCAAATATTATTAAAAATAAACAACAATGGGATAGTAATAGAGTCATGAATTATATTTTAGTATATTTTAAAATACATATATTAAGTTACTTTTTAATTTATATAAATGAAATATCAAATACTTTTAGATTAATATAAATTTTGTATATAACAGCTATGTGAATAATTTTAATTTCAATCATACATGGTTAATTTTAGGATTCTGCCATGCACTTTTTTATTTAGGTATTTGTATTTGTTAGTAAGAGTTTGATTTTAGTTGAGTTATTTTTCACTGATAATATTTTAAAATTTAAACTGTAAAATTATATTGTATTTAATTTTTTTTATTTCATATATTAACATTTATTAATATGAAAATTGAAATTTTAGTTGAACTTATCAAGCCATATTAGAAATATATAATATATTTTTTAATGCACATAAACTTGCAACAATTTATATTATACGATGAAAATATAATACACCAATTCAACCTTTCAAAACCTTTTAACAAAAATAATAAATAATAAATTTATAAATATAAAGTAGTTAATTAGTAGGACATGAATAAATTTATATAGAAAAAAATGTAAATTCTTAGTGTGACAACAAATAAATAACTAAAAGTAAAAAATATATTTTCATGATCATCATATCAAACTCTTTTTCTCTACATTGTCAACATTGATATAATAAACTCTATAATCAATAATATCAAGTTTATCAACCCTGACATGAGAAAAAATTGAATCAATACCACCTATAAATATTGTGAATTTTTTAAATTAATCATGAAATAAATAAATAACTTTAAAAGCAAATTAAAAACAAAACACATCCAATCAAAATAAAAAAAAATACAAAATTATTAGATTTTTTGTTAGAAAAAATGTTGAGAGAATCGGTACAAATGAATCATAAACATTCACTAGTACAGAAAAGTAAAGAGATTTGACATCGGTTATTTTCATAGTTCTATGTTTTCTAACTAAAACATATCAAGGTGAAGTAAAAAAAAGAAGACTTTAGGCTTTAGTTCTTAATTGAAGCATATTCTTTATAGATAGATTTCAGTTGCCTCCAGAACCGAAGTCTATATGTGATATTAAAAAAAAAAACATTGACGTGTACGAGATGGGCAACACAATAAGCAATGCTTGGACAATGGAAGGAGAATGCGTGAAAAATGGATTAAAGAAATGGAGTAAGGTGTGACCTTAATGAACTTGTGACGAAGATCAAAATACGTCATTGTGTGTCTCCTCATTGCGAACAAACATTAAACATACTAAAACAAATTCGAGAAAGAGGAAAACAAACCTCCAAACAACAAGAGATGATTTGTGGCTACCAATAATGGAAATGGATAGGAGAGGAGAATAAGATGTTTCACGACAATCAACAATGGCAATGGAGAATGATTCACGTGGAGAGGAGATCAATAATGACCTATTAAGTTATAATGGAAAAAGGATAGTGTGGGTTTTTGCAAGTGTAGAGGAGATAAAAAGATTCTACAGCGGCACAATGTTGTGGTAGAAAAATAACGTTGCCAAAAATTGAGTGCTAGGCAGAAGAATAGACTTCGGTTATTTATTTGTATAATCGAAGCTTATAATTGTGGTGCAAATATTTTCAAAAAATGTCACCACGTCATTATAAGTTTCGTTCTTTAAATATCCGAAGCATGTACAATATATGCTTTGATTATTTTACAACCAAAACCTATATTTGTGCAAATAACTTAAAAAATGTTACCACATTTTGAAAGAATTCATTTTTTCTTGAAATCGAAGCCTATTAGACAAAGTTAAATCATCTTTTTGCATTAATGATTCCATAAATAATCAAGAAATTACTTTCAATAAAAAAATCTCAATGAAACATTGGGATACTCCAACTCATCTATACAAAATGTCAAAAGATTAAATGCAAAAAGAATGTAAATATATAAGCAACATTGGAGCTTAGATCCCTAAACCCGAAAAATTAACCTAATACAAATAAACTTTCCCCATAAAAACACCCCTTGTATTGCGATGCAAATTCGAATTGACAAATCTATTATGTGACTTAAATTTGAATCTATAGATATTTTACTTTGGTTGAATGTAGTTCGAGTCAATGTGTGATAAGTGAACAAAACTCAAACCTTTACAAGTTTACATGCTAAGTCTAAATAAAACCTAAAACGTAAACAAACCTTAAATTCTATAATAATTAAGGTTGAATTCATATTCTTCCAATCTTTAAGTTCATTCAAATCATATATACGCTACAAAAATATCTAATTTTAATGGGGATTTATTACTGGGGTTATATATAACCGTTTAATTTTAAGTAAAAATTAGAATTAGTCAATCTTTAAATTTTTTGATCAATTTAGTTCTTTGATTTTAGAAATGCATTAATTTAGTCATTTTAGCCAAATTTTGTTAAACTTACTAAAATTTGATTAAAATGATTAAATCTATGCAATTTTAAACATAAAAGACTAGATTGATCCAAAATTTTGAAGAGAGATTAATTCCAATTTTTTTTTTCGAACATTAAGGAACATAAACATATTTTATCATATTTAATTATAGCCACAACCCTTACGTATCTAAAACTTCCAATTACTACTATCATAAAAAATTTAGGATTCTATTTTACATTTAAACCACCTATAATTTCGCTTTCCATATTTCTTTACTTCTTCTTAATTTACCATTTATCTAATTACATAAATTATTCTTCAATCTTACATTTTTTTTTTATAAATGTCATAAGAAATTTTATTAGATATTCACTACTAGAAATTATCATATTACATTGGATTTTTCCTTCTAATTTGTTAAAAAAATTTGCAAGAAAAGACGGTTTTTTACCATTTTTTGTAAAAATTTTGATTGACAGATAATTCCTTCATAGGTAATCATTTCCTACAAAATTATAAAATTTGCAGGTATTTCCTACAAAATTTGTTGCAGAAAGTGTTTTATACAAAATATTTTGCAAGAAAATTAGTAGCAATTTCTTGCAAATTTTTTTTCATAACAAAATTTGTAAATATTTCCTACGAAAAAAATTTTCAAAACAAAATTGGCAGGAAATATGATTTTTTTTAGTAGTGATTGTTCTTTTCATTATAAGAGTTTTATTAGATAATGTTCTCTTCACACAATGAGTTTTATTGGATATTAAAGGTTGTAATGCGAGGTAGTTTGGCTCGTTTAGGCCTGTTGCATATTTGATTCGCAAAATATGAGTTAGATTGGCCCGTCCACTTTTGAAATGTGATTTCAAATATCTAACCCACCTCGTATTAAGTTTTATCCACGAATATGTAGGCTGGCTCGCGTAAAAAACAATAATAAATATTTATTTTAAATTTCTTAAGAACACTGTGATTTATACCACATATTTATTTTATTTTTCGTGATATTTAAAATAATGAAAAAAAAGAATGTTATTTTATAGGAACAATAGGAAGCTTTAATTCTTATAAACAAGTCGTGGTGTTTGTATATATATGTAAGGGAATATAGCTTTGTCAGGTCAACAACTGAGGCTCCTTTTTCTAATAGATATATTGTTCTTTTCGCATGTCACCATTTTAAAAAATATTATTAGGTATATATGAACAATTACCATTAAGGTAAATATCATTGAATTTAAATAATTACTACTCCATCCATAACTATTTATGATTAATATATATATATATATATATATATATATATATATATTAAGAAATTTTTAATGATGAAACATATACTTATATTTAAATCAAATGTATATATTAATATTTCGAACTTTACTGCTCATTAATGAAATTCAGTACAATAGAGAAAAATAAATATTAACTATGCTTGAATTTTTAAAACATAATCATGTTGACACAAAAAAACTAAAAGGTCTACTAGAGTCATGAAAAAGGATATGTAATGATAAATTAGTAGAGAAAAATGGGCATATTCAATACTAATTAAGATCAACTGCTGAAACTAACACAAATTATAATAAATATGCAGACCTAATTAATAAAACCAATTTAATCATGAAACCAACGTATAACAACAACTTGGATTTGATGGAGAAAGAGTGGTAAAGTTTTTGGTCAAAGTTATTGGTCCTCTTGGTACTGTGCCAAGTCACCAACCACTCTTCTCACAGCTTCCTCGAAGGTACACTCGTCCCAATCACTTCCCTACACAAACATCAAAAACCTCATTATTCTTCACACCAATAACAACTGTCCCTACTAAATAAACTTAGTCTTTGAGAGTGACTTTGTGGTTTTTTGTGAGTTTTACTGTCATTTCTGACATATGTGATGCCAAATACTACATGCAACCACCACAAGTTTAGTTTTCTTCTTTTAGGAGGCAACTTTATACGTATGGAAGTTATCATCATATTCATGCTGACTCATGCATATGTTCTATGGCTGCCAAAATAGAACCAACTTTTTTGAATTGAATATGCCATTTTCTGACATCATGGGATGCTGACAAACCACACCTTCACTATCATCAACTGCACTTTCGAAGTTACTTCGTTTTAACTTTAAAACATTAATTGTAACAAAAAAAGAAATTTATTTTTCCATCATTGTATATTCTGATCAAGGGGGGTTCTTGGATCCTGCCGAAAAGAAGCCGCCACTTTTTTCCTCATCGAATTCTGATTTTGTATGCAGAATTCTACTCTCTCAATAATGCAGAGATAATAGACTTGTCCTGCGCCACCCACTTTTGAAAAGTTTGACACACTGCAAATGGTTACTATCATCTATATAAACATTCTTTTATTTGAATATTTATGTTCTTCATGCGTGCTGGTTTTGAAACTTATCATCTTCCTTATTATATTTTCATGAACAAACTTTCTGTACTTTACTATATATATATATAACACTAAAACTACTTCATATATAATATATATTTTCTATCTCCCTCACGTATATTTTAGCCACATGTGGCTATCAACGTGTATACATATATATATATATATATATATATATACCAGTTGCTGATATGTATAATTAATTACAACTTTATATAGTTTATGTGTTTTGATCCTGTGGACCATCCTATTTATATTTATATTTATATATAGCTTGATTCAATATAAGAACTGGAGAAGTAGCAGGTGAAAATACTCGACTTGGTTTAAATCAAATGCGCATAGGCAATTTGTTCCTGTAAAAAGCCTAATTGTAATCAACTAATACTCGTAACCTTATACTAAGAAAAATATTTACAATGCAATAAAAAAATCTATATGTAACACGAAACAATATCAGTTGATAGAGTTGTTTTCATAACTATAGTTTTTTGTAAAATAAAATAATCAATGTAAATATATGCATGCTGGTATTTTGATATATCGTATTAGTAGTGTAATCTATATACCAAATCTTATACTATAGTATTGTCTATCGTATTGTCTATATACCAAATCTTATACTATACTATATGACAATGGTATTGTCTGTTGAACCGACAATGTAAAACAAAAATTATACATGACAACAGCTTCCATTATCATATAACATTTGAGTCTAACTAAGTACAGTATTTCATGAATTGTTGTAGAGATAAACATACACATACCTGAATAATCCTTAATCTGAAGGTAAGTTGATGAATGACATTATTATTCCCCTCTGCAATGTGGGTGTTTGCGTCCATGGAAACCAAGCTCACGCTGAGACACTGTTTTAAGAATTCCAATAAGCAGATTGACAAATCAATTTGAGAAACCTGTGCTCTCACATTCACTTGCAACTCCACCATTCGCTCCTGTGACGAGCTTGATTCGGGTACATGAGAAACTCGGACACTTAATCTTTCATTCGGAGATAATCTAGCCTTGCTTTCTTCAGTTGTAGGTTCTTTGGATGGCAAAAATGATGTCAAACCCTCATTCCTTTTGCTTAGTTGATCAACTTCAGCCATCAGAGAGCTCAATGTGTCCTTTGCTGCTATTAGTATAGACGCTTTATCTTTCTAACAAATTACACCATGTTAAAATTCAAGGCCTTAATTGGAATGAATACACCACACATCAAATGTTGTCAAAGTTTGAATTATCATATATTGCTTATAGAAGAACATAGAATGGATTAGTTTTCAGTACCTTTGTTCCCGGAGGAAGTAAGGCTCTAAGTGCTTGGAAATTCTCGTTTAGTTTCTCACGCCTTCTTCTCTCTGATATCATATGATGCAGCTGGGTATTAGTGGGACGGGAAGTTGCTTGAATGCGTTCTCTCATTCTCATGAAATTCAAGTTTCTAAAGAATGTTAAAGATCTCTTCATGAAGCTTTGCTTTCTGATATTGGAAGCCATGTTGGGGCCAATGTCTGATCTGTATCTCTGGAAAGCACTGGCATCTGGATGAACCACTGGAGCAAAGGGCAAGTTTTGGTGGTGATGAGAAGTTGGAGATATAACATGGAGAATTGCTCTCATGATTGCATAATGTTCGGTTTCTGGTGTGGGGAATTGGGTTAGAGGGGCTTGTGCCAGTGCTTCAATGGCTTGTTGGTGAGGACCAGTGGCTGTGTTTGGCACTGGCTGCATTGGTAACACTCTTGCTCCTCCAAGTGTTTCAGGAAAGTGGGATTGTGAAGTGCCTGGAATACTGAACAGAAGAGATGAGTATTCAGGGCTACCTGTGGATATTGATCTCAAAGAAGATGAAGATGATGTAGGAGGGTTTTGATCAATTTGCTGAGACTGTCCAGTGGAAAATTCTCCAGGAAACAAACTTCTAAGTGCTGTTTGAATGTCAACCTGCACAGAAAAAACTCAAAATTCAATTCATTCACGATAGATACCTCCTATGGTTAATGGAACATGGCATTACATATATAGTTTCTTACTTGGGACATGTTTAAGAAACCGAGCTCAATTTCTCCTTTGTTACACCCCATGAAAACAGCACTCTGAGAAGAATAAGGCACAGACATTATTAGTTATAAGATTCCTGGTTCATCATGAATCTCACTAGGAAACAAAGTTAATGTAAAGTATTTTCAGGTTCCTTGACAACAGACGAACCTTAATCCTTGCCTCCTGTAAAATAAAAAAGAAAAAACTAATCTTAGTATAAAGAGATGCTTAAATGTATAACTTTGAAGATAATTAATTCTCTTCCGTCAGAAGAATAAACTACCTGAAAGAATTGTGTTTGTATTTCTGTTGATGCAAGTCTCAGAAGTTCCAATCGTTGCAACTCTAGGTAGGGACGCTGGTTCCGAAAAGCTAGTCCAGGAACACGGCTGAATAAAACAAAAGCACACGTTTACCTTTTTGTTAAAAACCAAACTGTTTATTTATTGCATTCAAAATGCAAATAAATATGTCGATTTGCGTTAAAAGTTATATATGGAACACAACACAAGAGCTAGCCTTACTCATCATTAACATCAAATGTTAAGGTTCTGAACTGTCTGAAAAGCTGTTGTGCCACAGTCCCCAAACTAGAACCTGGTTGGTCGTTTGTTACATTGTAGATACCATCCAAGAAGCACAAACGACTATTTTTGCCAAAAAAGAAAAAAACACAGACCAAGTTGTGATCAGAAGTATGACATGTTTATAATGAAAATAGAATAATGTGTGTGAATATACTTGGGTGAAATAGAATCATATGCCCATAGACAGATGTAGCTGCAGCCAAAAGACTGCAGCAGAAATTGGATAAAATCAGCCCTGGCGGCTACAGGAAGAGAGAAGACATTTTCCATGGGGTGCATGATGCTTGATGCTAATGCTTTTGCATCATGATCATGAGATAGAAGAGAATATGTTTTGTGCCTCTAGTAATACTTTTCTTCTCCTTTCTACATGCCATTTGAATTTACTTTTTGGAGATGCAATCTACTGCTATATGAGTGAGGGAGTGGCTTGGTTTCATTGGCAAAATAACCAAAAATAAAAAATCACAGAGATACAAAGAAAAGAATGTATGAAGCATGGTATGTTTGGGAGACAAATTAATCTTCAAACCTCATAAATAATAATCCATTGAAAATTTCAAGATGGGTATTTATTTCACGTGTGAAAGAAAGAAAGAATCAAAGAGAGAAAGAAAGGGTTTTGAAAAGTACTAAAGTATATCGGAAGAGACATGGTAAGAAATGTGAAAGGCAAATGAATAAATGAATGGAGGAGAAACCTGGACGTAGGAAAAAGAAATGTGGTGTCTGAAACACTGAAGTGAGAGAAGAAGATGGGAAGAAAGAAGAGGACATTGAGATGGAAAGTGAAAGGATGAAAGGGAATGGTGGAAAAGTAGTAAAGTCAAAGTCCATGCTTGAATGTTTTGAAAATTAGTCAAGGGTGGAAGGCACGGTGTTTGTTTCCACATTTCTTTTGAAATTTCTACTCTTCTCACTAAACACTTTTATATTTGCTTCCTTTTAGGCCACATATGTTTAGAACAAGAACCTTCTCTCTAAATTACAAACATCATTAATTATAGAAAAAAAAGTTATATTTAAAGTATTATAATAAAGTTCTTAAATAATAATCCACTGTCAAAAAATTGTCACTACAGTGATCAATATAGATGTCAATTTCAAAAATAAAAATAAAATTGTTACTAAAATAGTCACTATTATAAATAAAAAATTATAATTGGTCACTAAATTGGTCTTTAAAATTAGTTTCCAAAATTTTGACTATCAAAGAAATTAGTTTCTAAATTGATTACTAAAAATTAGCTATCAAAATTTTGACTATCAAAGTAATTAATTTCTAAATTAGCCTTTAATCAATTTGTGACCTATTATAAATTTTTATTCATAATAATAATAACTATTTTTAACCAATGATCTTTAGTTTTGTAAATTTGTATCTAAATTGGTCACTATAGTGACTAATGATTTTTTTTAAATAATTATATTTTGACTCCCACAATTTAATTTCCATCTTGTATTTTCTCTCGTGACTTAATGTGGAACATTGATTAATATACTACTATATTTTTCTTTGAAAGAATTAATACTCAATACTAAGTCACGTCAGAAATACAAAATAGGAATCAAATGATAAGATTCAAAAATATCATTGTCTATTTTTTTTTATTTCTAAAATTAGTTTCTAATGGAAAATTTTCTTCTAAGGAAGGTAACATATATTTAATTGTTACATAGAAATGGAAGATTCAATCTTTTTTTTTTGTTTTAATTAATGAACTTATTAAGTGTTAAATTATTTGTTCTAACAACCTTTTGATAAATACTTGTTTGTTTGCACTTTATATTTTAAGCAAACATTAAGAAGAAAGAGATAGAAGCTTAGCCTACTGATAAATACTTCTTATTAATTAATAGTAATCCTGTTTATATTATTATAACATCTACTCATTCATTATGCTGTGTGTGCCAATATAGATTAAAAAAGTTCTCAAAAGAGACATCTAAATTAACCTATTTGTTTACCAATAATATTGTAACTTTGACTCTGATTTTTTTAGTTTAATTTGTACTGAGTCGCTGCATCAACTTTTGTAACTCTCCTAAATTATTTAGCAATAAACGAAAAATCAACTTGTAGTTTTATTTTATTTGTTCATATACGTGGATTAAGTGGTAATGTTAGTACTAAAGTTGTTGATTTACAATTGACTATTTTGAAAATTCATGTATGAGTTTTAGAATGCAGCAGCCACGTTTGATTAATCTTAAATGCATGTAAGATTCTGCAACTACCGTTAGCTTCTTCTTCTGTAATGTGGTCCATAACACTATATTTGGGATATAAGACAAAAAGAAATAAATAACTATAAAAAAATTCTACTGGTCTCTGAATATTCATGCTGTGTTTGACCTGGTTGATTAGTTAATAATTAAGAAAAGCAGAGAATAAAATTGAAACCTGGTAAGATAAATAAGCGAGTAAATTAAAAGGATTTAATTAACTGATAAACTGATTAACACATACGAAATAACATAAAATACACATTAATTTTTTCAATAACATATATACAATTAAATTCGTTATATATTTGCAATAATAACAGAGGATAGTGTAATTTATAAGAAAATAAAAAGGTGAATAAATACATAGTATAATTTGAGTTAAGTTTAAAATAAATAAATAAATAAATTTTAAATAATTACTTATATAAGAAATAGATAAATTTTGTTTACTAAAAAAAAGTGTTTATTTTTAAAATAATAGAAATAGAGACAAACACATAAAAATGTTAAAAGAACTATTTAATTTTATTGAAAAAAAACACCCTTTAAAAAAAACATAAACAATTTATATCAAAATACAAATCAAATCGTGATGGAACAAAAATGAAAAATCCATAAAGCCAAAATCGTAGGAATAGAAATTTAGGTAAACTAATCTCGTGTTAGGAAAGAAAACTATCTCCAAGACAATTAGGTATCTCGTTTCAACTAACAAAAGTTAACTTATTATACCCAAAAACATTAATTATGTCTCTTATGTATGTGTGAAGCTTCGCAAAGGGATATTCCCTGATGCTACACAATATTTCAAGTTACAATTTTTAAATTTTCCATAGCATTTTATTCTTAACTAAGTTAATTCAACCTTACAACTAGGGATAATCAAGTTAGAACAATATCCTTATTTAATATATTTATTATTAATGATAAAAAAATACAGTAATAATTAATAATAAACAAGAAGCATATAGAGTGCATAATGTAAGTTTCAAAGTTATCTAAAAATAGTTATAATATACTTTGACAATTTGGTAGTATTAAGTTGATGTTTTTTAAAATTAAATTATATATATATATATATATATATATATATATAATATTGTTAAAATAAAATTATTAAGGAGTGCTTTGTTGGTAAAGGATATTAAAATATAATTCATCTAAAAATTTCACCATTATGATCCCGGAAAATATCAACAATATATTAACTCTAGTAGAGTTGTTAGAGTTGCATTTGATGGGAGATATGATATACTAACAACTTGTTAAAATAATATATTAATATGAATATTCGAATTCATAAGATAATTTTTAAATATTATATTATTTTACTATTATAATAAAATTCAAATGCTTCTATCTGAAGAAAAAAAATGTCAAAATATAATTTTTTTTCCTAAAAACATTTAAAACTTTAAACTCATCACAATAGTATTCATACAAAAGTAATAAAATGACAGCCGGGAACTTTCCAGAGATAATTCTATCACCAACTGTTAACTTATCATTCAAGTTTTTAGAAAGTTCTAGAAAATAAATTTCCTATAAACTACGAGAATGAACAATGTCCAGAAAAGTAAGAAAAAAAAGTATTATGTGTAGAATAATCTTTATGTTTAAAAAGTAAGTTTTAGAAAATTCCAGATCAAATATATATATATATATATATATATATAATATGGCATTTTCTATTGAAGCAAGTTTATTAAAATTAATAAGTTTTTTATTAAATTAATTTTTATCTCATTTAAATTCTTTTAGATGAGATTACAAAATAATTTTTATGGCAAATATTCGTAGTGATCAAAATAAAAATAAAGTTCTTAATAAGAAAAATATTGAAAAATGTTTAGAATTTGATTTTATATATTTATAATTTTTTATTTAAATATGTGAAATTGAATTGTTTTTAGAAAAGATAAATTTTTAAAATTTATTGAGCAATATCGATTTTGGACTATCCGAGATTCTAATAACGAAACAAGTGGAAATTGTTTGTTAAATTCCCTTGCTTAGCAGTTACACAGAAGGAGAGGGAGAAAAAGATCATGGGTTTAGGTCGAGAGTTCAATTTCTTGATGAAAATATGTTAATTGATGCGTAATCTTATTTAGAAATGTTGATTGAAAATATTATCGAGAGATAAATAACTAAGAAGTTTTTTAAAATTTTCTTGAAAATGTAATGAATAATATTAAAAAATATTATTAATCATGAAAACATTGAAAACAATATATAGAAAATCAATTTAAGACATCTTAATCGATTATGTCTACAGTTAATTATTTTGTTCTTAATCAATAAGTTAAATGTGCATTGAAAAAAAGAAGAAGAGAGAATCATTTACATATTAAATAATTGATTACACATTTATCTTTGGAAATCAATTATAAAATAATCCATGATTACTAAAGATATATTACTTAACTAATGCTAATGAATTTTAAGTGATAATCAATTAATATGTTTTAATTTCTAAAAAATATTTAAAAATATTTTATAAAAACTTTTAAGTAAAAATCAAGTGAGAATGCTTCTTATTTTAAGATAAATACATGATTCATACTCATTCAATCACAAAAGCTATAAACTATCAATACATTTGTAATCTTCAAGATCCTTAATAATCATTTAATCAACAAAGATTGAGAGTTTACATTAGGTAAAAAAAAATGATAGTTCTACAAGTTTTTTGTATTTAATAGTGTAATAGTCTAAGATACAAATTTAATTTTAATGAGATAATTGTTAAGAGAGATATTCTTAGAAGTTACATTTATTCTTGACAGAAAATAAGTTAATCAATTCACAAACGGATTACTATATTCTTATATAGAGACTTTGGCTTATTATACTCTTATGTAGAAAAAATTGAACTTCAACATCCAGTTATAATTTTTGATTTAATAATAAATATTTAATTAAAGAAAGATGGAATAAAAATTAATAAATGATAAAACAAAGGTGTAAGAAAGTGTGGCTGTAAATAATAGACTATTGGTTGAGAAGTTGGAGAGTGATGTGGTGTACACTTAGTGGACTCATGTTCTGTCGGTGAAGGAAGTGAGACTCTAGGAAAAAAGAAAAGAGAAAAAAACATTGTTATTTTTTTGTTTAACTTGAAAAGAAATGTTATTTTTTGGTTTAATTTGAAAAAAAACATATTTACAACTTTATTACCATTTCTTTTATTATTACCACCAGATTGAAATCATTAATAAGTTGTTATAAAATTATGTTTATTCATTAACCATATATATACATTAACAAAACATATATACTTCTCTTTACCTAAAATTTTGTAAGAATTTTTTTTCTACTATTTTACCTAAAAATTTTAATTGATAAGTAAATTTGTTTGTGAATAATTATTAATCACTAAATTATAAAATTTTTAAATATTTCCTGAAAAAAAATTTTGTATGCAAGATATTTTAAAAAAATGACAATAAATTATTATAAACTATTATTCATAGTAAGTAAAATATGTGAGTATTTTTTAAGAAAATTTTTTCAAAATAAATTAGTAAAAAAATGTGTTTTTTAACGTTATTTTTAGATATTTTATATAGTGTAAATATAAATAACGACATAATTAACTATTTGGAATAAATTAAAAATTAAAAATTAAAATTTATTGAAAACTGAAAATATTATTTACTTTATTTATTTTTAAACCTAAAATGCAATTATTGGAGACAGATAATATAACATCTCGTACCAAGACTTTCGAAATTGAGAAAGGTTGTGATTGAAGCAAACCTCTTTCGGCATGGGCTTTTCATTATTGCCAAAGGAAGCTTCCACGCATTAAAATTTTGAATCTGTTAGTCTGTTCTAACCCTGCACAATTCTCCAAATTGGTACATTAGTCGTGACTCGTTTTATTTTTTATTTTTTAAAAGATTAAATTTTTTATATTATATTTTTGTAAAGATGTAAATACATAATTTATACTTTTACAAATTAAATTTCAAATATTAGTTATAATAGAATAATTTAACATGTAAATATAATAATTTATTCAATTAAAAATATTAGTTAATCAATTAAAAATTTTAAAAATATTTATATGATTAAATATGTTTTTAATATTTATTTATAGAGTTAAATATGTTTTTGGTCCTTCAATTTTTAGTAAAAATTGGAATTAGTTCCTCTTAGAAACATTTAACCAATTTAGTCTCTCATATTTATGAATTTAGTTCTTTAAACCAAATTTCTTAAGTTTATTTGATATTTCAAACACATTTCATCATAGTATTTTAGTTTGTTTACACAGTTTGACACATGTTCACTTCAATAGATAGTAGGTGAGAAACTCGTTTGAAACGTCAAAATAAACTTAATAAAATTTGATTAAAATGACTAAATTCACACATTTACAAAGTTGAAAGACTAGGTAAAAGTTTTTAAGATTGACTAATTCTTATTTTCACTAAAAGTTAAAGTACTAAAAACATATTTAACCCTTATTTATAAGTATATATAAACAAATTTAAAAAAAAAAAACTAAAAACAAAAACAAAAAAAAGTGGCGAGGGTTAGATCGCCCTTTGATGGAATGAGTTACAATTTCTAGCATTTTTTTTTTTAACGAGTCATCCTGACCTGTTTTTAACCGGTCAAGGATGAACCAACCCAAAAAATAAATGTATCCAATCCGTTTTACCACTCATAATATATATATATATATATATATATATATATATATATATATATATATATATATATATATTATTTTATTTATATAAAAAAAAAAAAAAAAAAAAAATATAAAAAAAATAATAAAAAAAAAAAAAAAAATATATATATATATATATATATATATATATATATATATATATATATATATTCCATCTCATTCATAATTAAAAAAAAATCAAGTATTACACACATACTCGTACCCATTTGGGATTTTCCACCTAAGAAAGAACAGATTCAAAGAATATCTACAAAGACAGTTTATATGACATTCATACTTTTAAGTACAATATTCTAACGAAGTTTTAGACCATAATAACATACAATATTTTAGATATAATGATTAATCCTAATCATAACAATATTACCACACCAGACTCGAGGTAGAAACAAATAATGAATATTTATTTATATCACAAAATTGATTTTAAATAAATATTTTGAAATATAATAATTAAATTATAATTATATATAATTTTTTTTCAAGCATATAAATTATATTTTAGATTTATGAAAATATAATATAATTTTGACATTATATTTTTAAAACATTGAATTCCAATTTAAAACTAAAATTTTTGAAATTGATAATGTGAAAGAGATATAAAAAAACACCTAAAACTATTGTCATTGACCAAAAGTTCAACAAAATGAACGTTTATTAAGAAATGACTTAAAAAAACATTTTCGTTTGAGATAAATATTATTCTAAATTATATATTCAGTGAGAATGACCAGCAGGGTTAAGTCTAAGTCTATCATAGCAACTATTTTCTCCCACAAAGCGACAAATTAACGTTCAAATTTTGATTAAAAAATGTTCTTTTATTTAATACATATTTAGATAATTCCTCCAAGCACACTTTAAAGAAAAATAATAAACTTTTTACATAAATTAAAAATTTAGATAAACGGTATAGAATATCCTGTAAATTATATTAAGTATAAATTAGTTTTAATTTATGAAAAACCTTGTGGTTTAATTTTGAAAATACTTATAAATAATTATTTAAGAATACAAATTAAATAGTTGTATAATTACTTTATACAATTAAAAATGACATATGATTAAACATAAGATACAATTCTATATTTATTAAATTTAATAATAATAAAATTATCTAGTTAAATAAAATATATATAAAAAAAACAGATATGAAAGGTATGTTATGTTTGCATGTGTTCCAAAAACTGAATGAGACGACATCTCACAATTAGTCTTCTTCCCGGGACCATAGTCTTTAGGTTAGAATTGACCTAATTTTGCAAGGTTGAGAAGGGTGACTATTCCTTATACTATTTTTTTTTCTTTTTTTTTTTTTTTGTTACCAAAAACAACAGCCACCAATTTGGAAGATGGTAACATGAACATATAAGTCAATTAATTAAGGTCATGTACAACTATATGCTCTTCTTTTAATTATAAGGTTATTTTCTGCATCATATTTCAATTGGATTTTAATTTCCGTTTCTAATTAAAATATTTTTTCACATTGGTAGTTTTTTTCTTTTTAATTTTAGAGTTAAATATGTTTTTTTTTCTTCAAGAATAACAATAAAAATTAGTTTATCTTTAAGACTTTAAATTTTTTGACCCATTTAGTCTCATATTTAAAACTTGTAAATATAAATGTAAATATAAATTATTTTTACAATATAACATAATTTTTATTTATTTATTTTATAATTATTTTTTTTATTATCAATAACTATTTTAGTTAAAAAAATTAGTTAAATGTTAAAAAGATGATAAAAAACACGATTAAATTTTATATAAATATCACTTATAAATAATAAAATTGATATGTTAATCATTTTAATTTAAAAAATAGTTACTTATTAAAAAGTAAAGTTGGAAAACAAAATCTGGACGCCAGAAAATGAATCCATGGTACAAATTTAAATTTATTTTCAACCTATTTTTTTGTCTCTATGCCTTTTTCTTTGTGTGTTTTTTTTATATGAATCTGTTTTCGTTTGGTTATTGAGAATATTTGGTTGTGACTTACAATATTATTTAAAGTAAAATCAGAAATATTTATGTAGACCTAGTAAATTAATTATTGTCATATAAAAAAATATATAATTAAAAAAAATTAAATATAAATAATTTTATGAAGATAATTTAAGAAACTGTGTAGCTATTTTGATAGGTTATGTCGTTAATTTTTTTAAGAAATAATATCGGTTTAACAAGCTAATCAATATCATATGTTAAAATGAATGTATTCAACTAAAATCAAGATTATGTCGTACTTAAAATCTAGGACATGTACAATGTTAACTCTATAGTCCCAAGTAATTCTGTAAAAATAATATAAATAAGTGATAATATTAATATATACATTATTTATTAATTACATAATTATTATTTTATTTACTTTCAAATTGACTTGAAGTAACGTGGTTGCAAATTCTCTCGGTCTCGGTTCTTGGTCGAAGTAGGATAAAAAAGACAAAAGCGTCTAAAACATGTTTTTGTAAAGATAGAACAAGTTAAAGAAATTGTAATATATTTCATTAAATAAAAACAGAGTTGAATTAAAAATCAGAAAAAAATTATAATTTTTTTTAATCTCCTTGATATAGTTAATCATAAAGTTATGCAAAACTATTTTGAAAAACCTTATATACTAATTTGGTTTTTTATTTTGGTCTAATTTCTTGAATTTAATTCTTATTTTGTTATCGTGTCTGATTATATCTAACTATTTTGTTAGTTTTTGTATAATTTATTCATTTTGTTAACACCATCTAAATTAATATCGTTAACAGTAAAATAGATAATGTGGTCGATTAATATTACATGACACATGATAGTCATTATTAATTCTCGTTAATCATTTAAATAAAATTAGTAAAAAAAATTAAATTGAATAAAATTGACAAAAATTAGGACTTAATTGAAAAAAAAAATAACATTAAGAATAAATTAACAAAACTAACAAAAATAGAACATAATGTGTAATATAACCTTAAAAAAAGTATTTATTTTTGTTTTTTTGAAAAATTACTTATTTTAAGTTTAAAACCACGTGTTTATTATAACTTAAGATAAAACTGAAAACGAGTTCCAGATGTGATAATTTGTTTGTCATGTGTCAAAAAGAACTAACGACGTTCAATATTAAGGACCAATTCCAAGTATTTCAAAATATGAGAGACCATACCTAAATAGAACAAACGTTATATGATGGATGAAAACCAAAATTGCTTAATACTTGAGGAATTAAAAATATAATTAACGTTTAGGCCTTGTTCTTTTGAGTATATTTAATGTTCAAGGGGAATGGAGAGGAAGGAATAGAGGGTGAGCACCATGTTGTTCTTTTTGGGGGTGATGTAAGGGAATGACAAGTGTGGAATAGAAGGATTGTTAAAAAATTTCATCCACTATTATTGAAAAGATCATAGAGTAATGGATGAGAAATTATCACTTTATGCTAATTATATTTATTTTAGTCATGTTTATTGTTTGAAAAACTATTTGTATGTATAGTTTTTTAATTTGTACATAAATTTATCTTTTACTCTTAAACTATTTTGTTAATAAATTTTTCAATAAAATTTTGTTTTCAAATATTTGTTAATTATTTAATAAAATAGTTAAAAAAATGATTGTAATTTATTATGTCTTTAAATTTTGATATGTTTTTTTACGTGTGAAAATATTATTTATTTTAAATCTTTTAGATAATTTAGTTTATTATATTTAGCAATTTTAATTTTTAAAAAATAAATATATGTAATTTTAGTTTTAATATATTAATAAAATTAAAAAAAAAATATTAATAAACATCTAAAAATCTAAAAGTTAAGAATATATTAACAATATATAATTTTATAAAATTTGAAGAAAATAAAACAAATTTATAAAAACCATTACCTATATACCTATATTATTAACAAATCAAATTAAAAAATATGTCCATATCAAATAAACCAAAATTTTTATACTTCAAAGAATACAATTAAAAAAAAGTATGAAACGTAAGTAAACTATTTCAATGTATAAATTAAATTAGTAATGTCAAATATAATTTCATACCAAATAAATTTTATTATTTATTTTTTATAAATATATTTTTTGTTAATTTAGATAATCAATAAAAATTAAATAAATTATTCTAAATTATGTTTATAACATTTTATATTATTTTTAACATTAAAAATATTTTAATATTTTTTTTTATTTATTAAAAATTGTTTTAATATGTCATATAATTGAATTCAATTACAAACTTTAAAAAAATTTAGTCTTTAATTTATTTTAAAAATGACTTTTTAACCGATTAAAAAGAAGAACATAAAATTTATCCTCTAATTCAATGGATCTATTCAGAGGCGGAACAAGGTTGTGACATAGGGGAGCCAGGGCTCCCCCAACCATTTCTATTTTTGCTTTTTTTGTTATTTAAAAAATAATATTTATATATTATTATTTTATTTACATTAATTGATTTTTATTTTACTTTATTTTATATATTTTAAAAAAA
>Ga0214542_1007515_pt1 | contig 18927 bp, 14 predicted proteins | sample CNSS1metaG_FD_160096 | JGI IMG/M metagenome (GOLD analysis project Ga0214542, IMG submission 160096) | Root nodule microbial communities from cowpea collected in UCLA plant growth center, Los Angeles, California, USA - CNSS1 | ecosystem: Host-associated > Plants > Roots > Nodule | place: USA...
TTGCAAATGGAAAAAGTTTAAAATTTGTAAAAAATGACAATCAGAGGGTTTCAGTTAAATGTTTGGGAGCAAATGGAGAATGCAATTGGTATGCTTATTGTGGTTATATGGGTGCAGTGAAGTCATGGCAACTTAGAAGAAAAGCTGGAATTTTTCATCTCCCAAGCATTGCAAGTGCAGGATGAGCAAGAATGAGAGGGAGACATTATCAATCTTACCAATTGAGAACGCAAGAGACAGCTTCACCTCACCCTTTTCAAACCCTAACATTCAAATGTTATGAAAATAATCTCTTTTTAAAAGAGAAACTAAGAATATATGTGCCAAAACAAGTGAATGACACGTCAGAATACACAAAACAACCACATCATCAGGAATAAACGCCGTCTGTGAACTGATAACGGAAAGGGTTAATTTAAAACACATTTACAAAAATGAGGACAAAATTGAGATCAATTAAAATTCGAGGACCAATTTGAGATTTTTGAACCAAAACGAGGACAATCGGAGTATTTTAACCTAAATTTTACTTTAAAATTATAAATATATAGATTAATAAATTTATATTCGAAATATTTGTATAATATTCGATGTCAACAATATTTTAGAGTTGGTTTAAAAATAACAATTTTATAAATTCAAATGTAAAATTTTAAAATAATTTTATAAAAAATTAAAATAAATATATTTAAAATTTTAATAATAAATATAATTAATATTATTTAAATATTTAATAAAAATATCAATTTTAATAAAAATAATCATAACATTATATAAAAGTAAAATTTGGTCTAAATTTGGAGTGTCTGAAATTGTAAATTTGTAAAAAAAATTGGGACTCAAATCAAATCAATTTAACAAATATGAGAACCAAATTGAGATTCATACATTAATTTGACACGTATCACCATATTAGATTGACACACGGCACACTACAGAAGTGACACGTGTCATAAATATTTTAAAAAAAAATTCAAAAAAAATAAAAAATTCAAAAAAATTCAAAAAAAAATTCCAAAAAATTCCAAAAAATTCAAAAAAAATTCAAAAAAATTCAAAAAAACGAAGAGCTGACATGTGACACCTACTTAACGGTGTTAGTTCTCTACTAACGGAAAGCACCTAATTGATACTAATTTACAAAAACGAGGACCTAATTGAGACTAATAAAAATACGATGACCAAATTGAGATTTTGCGACAAAAACGAAGACCAACGGAGTATTTTAACCTTCAAATTAAGATCTTGCCATTTATATTTCAATATTTTCTATATAACTACTTCCAAATGTTCAAATATTCAATATATGAAAATGTTTAATTATTTATTACAAATATTATATAATATATTTTTTCAAAAAATTATTTATTCTGTTTTCGTTTGAGATCATTTTATACAAATATCCAATAATACTTTATTTTAATACTTTAATATGTGTCAACGTTATCTTTTATTATTATTACTTCATTTGTTATTATTGTATTCATCTTTCAATTTAAATATAGTTTTTTTAAATATGAAATTTATAATTAAAACTAAATATTAATATCCATTGTAACAAGTCCTTATAATCTAGTACATTATTAGTATTTCTGAAGTGAAAGGAACTTGTTAAACTAACATGGAGAGAACATTCAATTATAATAGGGAGATACATGGTACATTGTTTCATGGTTTTAGATTGCTATATGAGTTTCATATATAGAACTCACATGCCATGAACCTTATTTTATAGTACAACAAGCATGGATAAAGTACACAACATAGTTTACACAAGGTGACGACTTTAAATAAATAAGTTCTTTGGGAATGCCCAATTTGCTTGATATTTGTCCGAACGAACCCTAAGAGTTTCAAGAAGTGGCCTTCCTCCATTTCCCATAAATTTTCCTTTTTTACGATGTTGACTTTCTTCGTACAAAATATCAGCAAGCCTTCATAAAAATATTAAACTATTTTAAAAAAATAATTTATAATTTAACTTAATCTTACAAAATAAATTTGAAAGGTGAGATTTACATTTACATGTTATGTAAATTGATTTTATGTCTAGTTAATATGAAACTTATAAAACTATTAATTACACCGAAATCAACACAAGAAAATTTCTTATTAGTGACCAATTTTAAAGATAAAAACTAATTAATCATTATAGTGATCAATTTAGATATCAATTTATAAATTAAAAATTATTTATAGCTAAAATAGTTTCTACATTTGTCACTATAGTGAATTTATATCTAAATTAGTCACTAACATTAGATACCAAAATAATTAGTTTATAAATTTGTTTCATTAATGACTAATTTATATACAAATTTAAAGACCAATTTTTGTAGTAACTAAAATTTTGATAACCAATATTAATGATCAATTTAGAGACTAATTCACTATAATTTATAAATTAATATCTAAATTGGTTAATATAATAATTAATTATTTTTTCTTATTAAAATTGATCACTAAAATTTTAGCCATTAAAATTCATGTATGAACTTAGAAATGCAGGTAAAATTAATAATTAAGTAAATTAAAAGGTCATTTGTGTTCTTTTTTTTTCACCTGTCAAGAGCCTCAGCATTTGTTTCTCCAAATTCTTCTAAATTGAAAGTATCCAAATTCATCTTCACAACTTTTTCTTGTAACAGTTGTTGTCCAGTCTTCTCAAGGCCTTCCAAGTTTTCTTTTGTGACATTAACTGAGTTGGAGAAATCATGATTCAAGTCGTGTTCCTGCCCTTCATTACATCATTCATCAATATATAATCCCAAATACAAATAATTTAAGCATAAATATAATATCTTATCTTAATAATAAGAAAAGAAAAAGAAAATATATACATCAATTCGAAGATAGGTACTCTGAGGAGGTTGGAAGCCTGAAAAGAGTGAAGCAAGGTAATATTCAGTTATGGCTGAAGAAGCACGACCAAGCATATCGTTTGCAACAAAAGCCCAATTTAATATTGTCCAATTGGCAGCCAAGCGAGCATCAAAATCAGGATTCTCCACATATTTTTCTGTTCCAGTTCCCAAAGACAGCACCAAGATTTTCGGATATTCACTGTGTTGTAGCACTTCACTTATTGTTGCTTGTGTCTGATCAAATTAAACATTGTAAAATATCATAATTAGCATATATACTCTTTATGATATTTTTAATATCAATAATTAAATTAATGTTACCGGATTCCCAGCGGCTACACCACCATCAACCATATTGAACTCAACACCATCGTTCACAAAATAGTGAGGTGGTAGCTGAGTGGGTGCAGCTGAAGTCGATATGCATATATCCGACAACAACGCATTTAAGTACGGAGCATCCTCAAGCTGCATCACCCAAACATTATATTAATTCATGTTTCGATTTTAATCTACGAAGAAATTAATATATGAATATGCTATATGGTGCTAACCTTGTAGTTTGAGAATATAACTGGCTTTTGTCTCTTGAGGTCGAAAGCTGGGATTACAACATTGGTGAGTGTTTGACTGAGTCGTGTATCCTTCAACAGTTGACGAGTTATGTTATGTAAGAATTCCCCATCGAATTGGGGACCGTTTCCAGGTCTGCATGTTGGTTGTTTTCATCATCACAAACACAAAGGAAATCATGTTAGTATTTGTTGCTGTCAATGGTTAATATTGATGATGTTTTGAGAATATTATATTAATGTTATGATTATACCTAGATGAATTGAATATATGAGGGCCATTTAGTTTGTAGAAGTCTACAATTTGTGCAGGAGTAAAGGCAGCACGAGTAGGATCATGAGGGCTTGGTGTGGCTAACATAGCTGTTATGAGTCCACCGGTGCTAGTGCCTCCTATCACATCAAAGTAATGAGCTAAATCTGCATTTGGATCCCTAGCCTGCAACTCAACAAAATTCAAGTTAACATCATAAACATTTTACATTCATGCAATTTCAATACATATGCAGAGTATATGAAGAATAAGAATGAACCTTAAGAGCCTTATCTAAGTAATCAAGAACTGTTGCTGGAATAATCCCCTTGATGCCACCTCCATCAATGCTCAGAATAGTTAATGTGTTTCCATTGTCAGATGGAGGCAGTTTCTGGGTACTGAATCCACCGATCACTTGGCCAGCAAACAACAAAACAAAGAAAACAAAATGAGCCATTAATTGCTTCACGAGGGAGTATAGAAGTAGTGAGAGAATTGTGTGATTTTTGCTCAAATGCAGAGGCTATTTATAGAAATGTTTTTGCAGGATACATGCAAATCATCATTAAACCAATATGTTGGATAACTAGCATAGACCCGTGGCATTTTTGTATTTTGGGGTCCTTTTGAACTGTAATTTGTAAAAATGGGTTTGTTGAAATTTTTTTTGTAAAATAGAGTCAAGTCGTTAGGGTGGAGGACGACATTGCAGGTGAAGTTGTCCTCCACCCTGCCGGTTTCTTTTTTTTTTTCTTTTCAAAAAGTAAAGTCGTACTGTTAGAGACCAGTTTCTATTCATTTCAAAAAGTAAAGTCGTACTCGTACATGACGACTTCACTTTTCAGATTATTTATTATTTTTTAAAAATTGGGTTTGAACAGAGGTAGCCATGCTAGAATCACAGTCAACAGAGTTTGAAAAAATGGCAGTATATTATCGTCACATCCACGCTGTGCGCAAAGAGCCTTACCATGTCCACTGCCAGAATTAGGTGACATGTTGAGATGAAGGGAAGAAAAATAGTGCAGCATTTCAACTCACCTTTGATCTCATAGGACCCCATGGTTATGGATCTAGAGAATGATCATTTCATATATAAAACTGCATCGAAAAAAGAAAAAAACAAAACTGAAGAATGAAGTCGTTATACACCACGACGACTTTACTTTTGAGATGAATACAAATCGGCTTCTCACAGCACGACTTCGCTCTTTAAAAAAAAAAGGAAACCGGCAGGGTTGAGGACGACTTCACCTATAATGTCGTCCTCATCCCTGACGACTTGACCCTATTTTACAAAAAAAAAAATTCAACGAACCCATTTTTACAAATTACAATTTAAATGGACCCCAAAATACAAAAATGCTAGAGACCCGTGCATGCATGGCTCGTGTTTTTCTTTTTTTTTTCTTTATATTTTTAAAATAAATATTATTATTATTATTATTATTATTATTATTATATTTAAATGAAAAATGTATTTAAATAATTATAATTATTGGTTTAATTATATAAAATAATAAATGTAATATTTAAATATATGATAAAGTTATAATATATTTAGAGGTTTACTTATTTAACAACAACTTTAATATAAAAAGAACGGTAATGATGATTATTTCTTTTATATATTTTTCTAAGTATTATAAGAAAATATTTTATTAATCATTAATTTAGTGATTAAAAGTGATTAATTTAGATATTGATTTCCAAAATAAAAAATTATTTATTATTAAAATAGTCATTGTTATGAATAGAAAAGTATAATTAGTATCTAAATTAGTTTCTAAAGTTTAGCTACTAAAGTTTTAGTAACCAATAGCTACCAAAGGAAATTAGTCACTAAACATTAGTTACCAAGATTTTTACTATCAAAGAAATTAGTTTCTAATTAATTAGTGACCAATTTATCAATTAATTATAATTTTTTATTCATAATAGTGATTATTTTAATAACTAATAATATTTTATTTTTTAAATTAATATCTAAATTGATCACTGTAATGACTAAAACTTTTTGGTCAGTAAAATTTGTTGTTAATGAAGCATCTTCTTGTAGTAGAAAAGTGCATATTTTATTAGTTACAATAGTTTGTGATAATTTTGTTATGCTGAGAGTACAATTTTTGTAAGCTTTTTTCATAAGTACAAACTTTAAGACCTTTCGTATGCACATTATATTTTGGATAATCTTGTAAGTATGTGTATAAGGGTTATAATACTTTAAGTACTCTATTGTATATGTATACATATTTTTGTAAAAAAAAAATTGAAGTCTTTCATGTCATGAGTGAATTTTCACGATGCTTATGTGTGTGAAATACTGCATAATCTGGTTGGTGTGAGCATGCGAACATTTAACATTTTCCTGCATTTGAGTTGGTGTTAAAGGGGGATTGAACTGAATCTTGCATTCGAAATTAATCAAACAAAAAATTATGCTTTATTTCCTTTGTCAATATTTCCTTTGTCAACATTTGTACATTGTAACATTATAAGCAAAACATTTGTACGTTGTAACATTTCTAACAAATAAGAGTTTCTCGACAAAACATTATTAACGAGAAGTACGTGGGGTTTAATCAACCTTTACCTGCAGAAAAGAAATTACGACATCCTCTTCTATTCCCTTTTTTTGTCTGAGTTTGACAAAGTACACTTTTCCTTTGGCTTATACAGAACTAAAAATATATAGAAGGACTTTTTATGAGAGTGGAGTCAAGTAGGAGGAAAAATTGCATGGGTAAAGTGAAATTCTACAATTTTTAAGCTTATTTTTATGCCAATATAGTATCTTTCAAACATAATTAAGTTTGTATATTTTACCAAATAATTATGACAACAGAAACAAACGATTTTAACATTTTTCAAGTAACATAGTTGAAAATTGTGAACAAAAGGAAACTTGTGTTCAAATGTTTATTTATAGATATTGTTTGGAGGATGCATGCATGTACCATGATTAAATGATAATGCTTTCTTTGCTTAGATAATCTATAAAGTTTTTTTATGGTTCCTAAAGGAAAGGATAACACACAACAAAATCCACTCCATCCTTTCGTATCATTAGTTTTGACGACCTGTGATCGTCAGAACTAGTGATCAGGTTCGTCTCGATTGTCGGATCCGTTCGGATCGTCGGACCCATCTGGATCGTCGAGTCTGTCTAGGTAATCGGTCCCATCGGGGTTGTCCAACCCATCCAAATCGTTGTGTTTGTCCGGGTCATCAGGCTCGTCTGGATTGTCAGGTCCGTCAGGGACGTTGTGTCCATTCGGATCATCGAGACCGTTCAAGTCATTAGGGTCGTTTGGGTTTCCGGGCTCATCCGTGTCGTTTGGCACGTCTGGATCGTTGGATCCGTCCAGGTCATCGTACTTGTTCGGGTCGTCAGGCTCGTCCATGTTGTCAGGCTCATTCGGGTCGTCAGGCTTGTCCAAGTTGTGAGGCTCGTCTGGGTCATTAGGCACGTCTAGGTCTTCAGACCCGTCCAATTTGTTGGGTCGGTTCAGATCTTCGAGCTCGTCCGAGTCGTTGGACTCGTTTTGGGCTTCGCCGTGTGATCAGACTTGTTTGGCTCGTCAGGCCTGTCTAGGTCTTCGGACCCGTCCGGTTCGCTCGGCTTAATCTTTGATTATGTCTTAATGTAGTATTTTTGGAGGGCCCTAATCCTCCTTAGTCCTAACCCTAACCCACTAGAGAGGGGACTTTGGAGGCTAGGACTTTTCTTTGGCCCCCTCATTTAGAACCCTCCTAAAAAGTGACTTTATGAAGAGTAGATCAAAACTCTGCCATGGAATAGAAACCAAATTTCTACTAATTTAACTATTACATTTTACTATATGCATAATATATTTCGGTTTTACAAAAATATAAATTATAAAAACGCAGTAACATTTTTATAAATTTTAACAATTTAAAGACAACAGTTTAGATAATAATCTCTCCACACAAATTATAGACTACGGTTCTCAAATAACTTTACCATATTACTCACAAAAGACAACATTGTCATCTTAGAATACTTTATACCACTGCGAGGATTTTGTCTTTAAAAGTCATCGAGCTTATCTCGTGTCTCACATATTTATAAAAATAAAGAAAAATAACCTGATTTGAGTTAAATAAATAAAAAAAAAACATATTTTATTTTATCTTTCTAAAGAAGAGTATCTGTAGATCAAACAATAATTCCCCTTTTCATGTGAGCTCAAACTTTAAATAATATTTAAGGTTTTTAAAATTGTTATGCAGATAAATTTTTTTAATTGTTTAAATAAGTCTGAGAAATATAGATGAAGATTATTTATATTAAGTGAGTCTATACTTAACACCATAATTAAAATTTCCAAAATTATTACGTAAACGAAAATTCAATATCACTTATGGCAATTAGAAACATGATATAAATATATTTATAAAAAAATGGAAAGAAATTTTACTATGAAGATACTATAAACTATAAGTTTCTACATCAGAGGCTAGGGTAACTTAGAAAACCTTTACGTAAATAAATTGAATACCCCAAGTCGACATAAAAATATATTGAATACTGAACCTGTCTGCCCTCACGTTAAAACCAATGCTACATGGTCAACACGTCCTAAAATAATAATCTTAAATTACTATAATATTGACATAAGATCCGCTAGTGAATGATAAGTAAAAATTAAGGATTAAATATGTTTTTTTTTTAAATTTTAAATTAATTTAGTTTTTAGATTTTAGAAATATGTAAATTTATACTAAATTTTGTTAATTTAAAATTTATTCGATGTTCAAATATATTTCTTAATTAATGAATTGAAAACTGTCACACGATAAAATTAACTCAAATGTTAGTACGGTATATGCTTGAAACTTTAAATAAATTTAACAAATTATATTTAAAATTTAAATTTAAGTATTTCTAAATTAAGAAATTAAATTAGATAAAAATTTTAAAATAAAACTAATTTTAATTTTTATTAAAAATTAAGATATAAAAACATATTTAACCTATATATATGAATTAATTATAATAATTGATAAAAGCATACAATTTTATAGTATTTTAAACAAATTTAATATTCAATTCTATTATACTAATATGTTTATGACATTGAAAAAACGATTAAAGTCTTTCTATATTTAATTAATTGCTATATTTTTTATAACTATCCTTAACATAATTACCTGTCAAAGTAAAATAGTTAATTCATTGAAAGATGAATTATAACAATACTTATATTTATTATTAATCTTTTATATATATATATATATATATATATATTAATCATATTATGTGTAATCTCTATATTAGATAATATTTTATAATTATTATAAAAAGTAATAAAGTAATTAATAACTTTATTGTTTGTTTTAGTATAGTTATAAATCATGATTTTGCACATATGTGAGTATTTCTGTTATATACCACACCTAAGACTTTTTCAAGGGAAAATGACGTATTGTTAAATGTGTGAATAATTAAATAAGAATAACAGCTTCCATTATTTGAAAAGTTAACAAATGCGTGCCCCACGCGGTTCTGAAAAACTCATTTTTTATGTTTTGTTTTCTCACATTAACATTTTATTTATTACTCTTTATCCATGATATAAATTTCATTCTAATACTCTAAATTTTTGGGAGAAAACATATATTTCAAACCAAAAAATATTATTTCTTTATTCTGATAGCTTAGAATCTTATTTAAAGTTCTAGATTTTGAATTTCATGTCGTAGAAATTCTTTTGTAAAACACTCACACTTATATATTTTTATTACATTAACTAATTTTTTGTTTTCAAGAAAATATATAATTTTACCATAATTTATTTTGAGTAAAATGGTTATACAATTAGATATTTTATGAAATAAAAATATCATGTTTTATTTGTTTAAAGATATAATTTTTAATTAAATAATCCAATGTATTAGCTAGAAGCAATCTTTTGTTAGTAATTACTTGTTTGGATTCACAATTGGATTTATATTGAATTGGAGATATCTTAAAAAAATATTAAAGATAAACCCAAAAAACTAATGCTATTACTTCTAGAACAAGGTTGGATTTATCTTGATTTTAAATTTTTATTCTTTAATGGTGATGCCATGCAAAAGCCATCATATGTACACCTTACACATTTATTATATTCTATATTTCATTCATTGATACATGTGTTTCATGAAAACATTATTGAATAGAGATAAATTTATAAGAATGACATAACCCATAGTCATCTACTCCAAAGAAAAATTAAAATAGAAAAGAAAAATGTGCATCTACCTACCTCTGTTTAGCACCTATATTCACTAAAAACAACATCCAAAATATGCCTTTTAACATTTTGTTAAAAACTAATATAATATATTTTATGAAATATAAAGACTAAACATATCTTTTAAAAAACTAAACTACGAATCATTATTATTTATGGTTTAGGTAATCCAATTACCTCATATTAATATATGTATTTTTCTGATAAAAAAATATTATACAATTAAATGTGAATAATTTTTCAATAAATACAACAGAAAAGATTATCCATGTGTTACATAATGCTATTTTTTTTTTCCTGTGGACATTACACAATTTAGTCATAATTTTTACCTCGGATTATTTTGCTTAAAAATAGGTAAAATGGGTTGTAACTATTAGTATCCATTTTATAAAATCATTATGATGGTCAAAAAATCAACACTAACAAGCAAAAGTTATCACTAAATAATTATTTGCTTTGTATTTGCATCGCACACACATTCGATTCTAAAATTATGGATGTTAATTTGTAAACATCAACTTTAAGACCTAAGCCCAATTCTGATTAGCTGACGCTAATTTATCACTAGTTTTAAAATTGATCTTTTATTGAAGAAATCTAGTGTCGTCTATGTTTTATTTTAAAGTTTTTCTAATTTAGTATCGACTTGCGTGATACTAATTACATTAAACTGAAAAAAAAAAAATCTTGTACAGTTCCTCGAATAGAAAGTGAGAAAAAAAAATATGAGTATGGAAATTTGTCATATTTCAATATGAATCATTAGTTTAAAAATAATCTATTATCAATATTCGATACGAAGAATATATATATATATATATATATATATATATATATATATATATATATATATATATATATTTATTAGTATCAACTTCGTCTATACTGACTTAAATAAATATCAATATTTAAAAAAAAATTATAGTGTCCACTAATCACACCCTAATCTTATATATTTTAATTTTTTTTAATAATTAGTATTTGCTAAGCAAACAATGATATAATATATAAAATATTAAAAATAAATAAGGTAAGAGTACATTAGGTTGAGGTTAGAGCATGAAACTAAACCAGAACATCCTTTTGTTCATGGTTATTTTGTATAAGAGTTAAAACACCTTTCAAATGTTTTCTTTAATTTAAATTCATTTTTTTTGATAAAAGAAATGTTAAGTCCATACTGACTTTATTTATTTTAATATTTTTATACTTTGTGTTCACCTACCAAAAGCTAACTTAAATAAATAAAATGTTAAAATAGTTTGTAGTGAGGTGGTGGAGTTTTATTATTTAGTTCCGGAGGATTTTACTCCCGTTGCAGACAGATTGCAGGTCTTACAACAATTTCATTTGTATCATAGTAATTTTAATTTTAAGACAATTCTTAATTCTTTTATATTTAAGAAAGTTTATATATCTTGCAGAAGAGTTCAAATTATCTTTTAAATAGATTAATTGATACGATTCATGAGGAGGAAAACTATAATATTAATAGAGATGATGAGTCAGATCAAACTACTAGATAATCTTGTACGAATATACCACCAAAGAATGTTAATATTAAATCTTTTAAAACAAGAACATTTAATAAAAACTCATGAAGTTCAGAATTTCTCAAATTCTTTGTAAATAAAATTATTATACTAATAAGTTAATCATTTTAATTTTTATTCATAAGGAAATTTTTATATTTTTATTGAAAATATTTTTTATAATAATTCTTATTTTTTGTTATGTATTTTTCTATCATGGATTTTGTATAATTCTCATGTTTTGTTCAATTTTTTTTTTAATAAAAAATCGAGTAAACTTCTACCTACACATGAGTTAAAACATTTTTCTTCTACTAAACATTTTTTCTAAGTTCTCATCTTGGAAATTTCTTAAATTTAAAACAGAACATAGAGACTTAAAAGAGTTTGTATTTTATAACGGACACGCTTTACGCACTATTCATTAATGTACATATAATATGATGGAATGAATATATTGTATATTATCCTTTCCTTTTCGAGTCTTAGAAAAACTCACCGCTTATCTATGAAATGAAAGCATTATCATGCATAAAATAACCTTTGACCAACATTTCTTTAATCATGTCCAAACAATTTTTATAAATAAACATTTCGGCACAATTTTCAATTATGTTACTTGTTTCCATTGTCATAATTATTTGCTTAAATACACAAATTTAATCATGTTTTGAATGATAGTATATTGCAAAGCTTAAAAATTATATGAAATATGATTTTTTTTTATCAATAAAACCAAATTAAATTAATAAAATAATTAGGTTACCTCGTTCCATATAAACAACATAAACAAAAGCTCAAAAAGTATTATCCGTCTGAATGTAACTTTTGTTTGCATATAGATACCGGTTTTAGAAAATTTTTAAACATAAAGATCCCATGTACATGAAATTTTTAGCATCTACCCACCTCTGCTTAGCTACTCGATTACGATTTATAATTGCATAACCTAGTTTATAACACTTTCTAAAAAAAATCTTTGATTAATGATCAATTTTAGTGACAAAAAATAATTAATCACAATACTAATTAATTTATATACCAATTTATAAAATAAAAGTTATTAGTAACTTAAATAATTTCAAAAAATTATAATTTGTCTCTAAATTAGTCACTTACATTAGTACCTAGATTTTGGTTATCAAAATAATTTGTGTCTAAATTAGTCTTTAATTAGAAAATTGATTTATAAATTAGTCTCTAAACATATTTTTTTGTCATAAAATTAATTACTATTTGATAGTTTTTTTGCTGTGACCTCACAAACAATATTAAATATCAACAAAATAAAAATCTAAGGTGAATTGCATAATAAATTATTCTAACCTAAGACATGTTCAAATAACTTTATTTTTTACTATTATGACATGGTATTAATATTTTACTTTAAATTAAATGTTTAATTAAAAACTCTAATGATTTTTAATTGTTAATATATATATATATATATATATATATATATATATATATTGTGTTTTTTTTTTTGTATGAGAGAAGATGGTCGAAGATTTGATATTAATGAGTTGTGAACAAGCTTATAAAAGAGATCAAGATACCAACCTAAAATCTTAAAACAATGAGTTTATGAATCTTTTTACTTCTATATTTATCTTTTTCATTTTTATTTAATATGAAACTTCTAACTCACTTTGAATTTTTAATAATATTTCTGTTAAGTGTGACTCTCTCCATATTAAGACACCTCCCTCTCAAGAGAAAATCTACTTGAGACTATTCTTTTGAAATGTTGTTCTACAAGACACGTTTTCCTCAAACGGAAGACTTTTTATACGAAGAACCCTTACACACATTTTATGGATTTTAACATTTTGTTAATAATTAATATTAAACATTTTATTAAATACAAAGACTAAATACAACATTTAAAGAACTAAACTGAAATCATATATGTAAGAAGCAATTATTATAAAAATAGAGACACGAGTAAGAAGTATCGAACAAGATAAGTCTTCGACCTGGATTATTATAATACTAAAAAGCATTATTATCTTATTTGAGTTGGTGTATATGTTCATTCATTTGGTTGTTCTATCCACTGAACTATTCAAGCGTTGATCATGTCTTCAAATTTTCTTATGTTACAGTCAATCCATTTGTGAGAGATGTTCTACTATTTTTTTTTTTTCTGTGACATTTACTTATATTTTTGACCACGTTGCAAATTCTAAAACTCAATTAGATGGTTAAGGTGAAGAAACATAGATGATAAATAAAATAAAATAAAGTGAAAATAATTCTTTAAGACCTCAAGTGTACCTATGATATATATTATTTAATGCCGATCATAAATAAAATAGAAAATAAAAATAGGGACATAAAACATATAACTAAATAATATATATATTCAAATGATGAAAACCTAATGCTTCTTTTAAAATGATCACGTGTGACTATAAAAAAAGACTTTTAATCTTGATTGTTGACGTGTTGTGGAAATTAACAATTTTAAGTCATACATTATATAATTATAAACTAAGATGTGATTTGATACAGTCCCAATAAACTATTATACGTAAATTATTTTAAAAGTCATACCCTATATAATTATACGTTTTCGTGGCCCTAGTTAATTAGGTATATGAACTTCACATCGTGGAAACCATAAACAACGTTATAGTAATGAAATTTAAGACTATTTTTTTTAATTTTTCTACTTGCATGGTGGCAAAAAATAAAAAATAAAAAATTCTATAAATAGCCTCGACATTAGAGTGGAATCCTCAAGTTTTTGACTCTCCATTTCACACCCTTCTTCTATTGTTCTTTCTTGAAGAGTTTGATATAATGTCTCCATTGCTCTTGTTTGGTTTGGTGTTTTTAAGCCACTTCAAGGGTGGATTGAATACACCATTGCCACCTCCAAACTTTGGAGATCGTGTTTCCGTTCTCAGCATAGATGGTGGTGGCATCAGGGGAATTATTCCGGCCACTGTTCTTATTTACTTGGACAATGCTCTTAAGGTCCGTTTTCTATTATATTATCACTGTGTCTGCGTTCAAACTTTTTAACAAGTTAATCGTTAAGAATCTAAGTATGAGTCTAAATTTCACATTGATTAGAAATGAGAAAGTAAAACATTATATAAGAATAAAAATTCAGAAACTCATTATTTTAGAATTTTGAATTGAAAGTAGTGTCAATGCTTTATCTGATTGGGTTCAAGTTTTAGCGTTTGTGTTTTTGTTGCAGGCAAAGGATCCAACAACATCGTTGGCAGATTATTTCGATGTGATATCAGGAACAAGCACTGGTGGAATCATGAGTGTTATGTTAGCAGCTCCAAACGCATCCGATTCCAATCGTCCTCTCTTTAATCCATCACAAGTCGTACAGTTCTACAAGAGATATGGCCCTGACATTTTTAAACCTAGGTTGGTATCAAGCTCATAAAATTTGAGTTAACATACTCATAACAACTATTTGAGACATTTTTCAGACAAGAACAATTGTTTAAGACATATGAGAGTTAAATATGTCTTTTGTCAGACAAAAACGGCTGTTTATGATATATTAGAATTAAATATGTTTTTAGTTTTTTAACTTTCAGTCAAAATTAAAATTAATACGTTTTTGAAACTTTGGTCAAATTTAGTCTTCTAACTTTAGATATGCGTGAATTAGTCGTTTTAACTAAATTTTGTTAAGTTTATTTGACTCTTAAAATACGTTTTATGATAACATTTGAGTTGTTTAGACCGTTTGATTATTTTCGTTACGGTGTTAAATGAAAAACATATTTGAAATGTCAAATAAACTTAACAAAATTTGGTTAAAATGACTAAATTTGGTTGAGAAATTAAATTTAACCAAAATTTTAAAAAGGAAATAATTTTAATTTTCACTAAAAACTAAGAAAAAAAAACATATTTAACCCAACCTGTTAGATCATCATAGTTAAATTTATGTCAAGAAATTTTTTCTACTAAATGGATTATAACTGGTATAATAAGTCATCATAAAAAAAAGTTAGTTTTATGCTAAAAGTTTTGGGTTCTTGTGATGCAAAACCATGTAGATCTATCTTGGATCCCATTCAATGTCCCAAGTATGATGGAAAGTTTTTACGAAATATAGCTCGTCAGATACTGAAGGATTTAGTTCTCGATCAATCGTTGACCAACTTGGTAATTCCCACTTTTGACGAGGACAAAATCCATCCAGTTATATTCTCAAACTACAAGGTTAGCATGCTATAATAAAATTTATCTACATCTATATATTCACGAAAATGTCTTATAAAATTGAATATTGCTCGTGCTTCTTCAATGATGCAGCTGAAGACAGAAAGTTACTTGAATGCGAAACTCTCAGACATAGCTCTTGGAACTTCGGCTGCACCAACTTATTTTCCATCTCACGAATTTCAGAATGATGGTGTTAGTTTCGATTTGGCTGATGGTGCTCTCGCTGCTAACAATCCCGTAAATATTCCACCTCCCAATAATCTTATATCATTTAGAAATCGAGGTCTAAGACGGTTTAAATACCACTTTTTTCTTTCACTTTCCGATATGTCTTTTAAAAACAAAACCATGACGAACATGCTTCAAAGTAGGAGTGGGCAAAAATTCTAATTTTCTTGATCTAATATATTTTGTTCCGATCGAATCCATTTAAATTCTATTTTATTAAATATCCAATCCATTTAAAATCCATTTTAATGGATCTAGATTTCAATCTAATCTACATTTTATATATTTTATGGATCAGATATCTATTCTATAAATCAAGATTTTCAAATATGGATAATACAAAAAATTCAATCCAAATTTTAAATTTAAATTTTTAGTTGGGTTAGGGTAAAGGTTGAGATGGACTAAGCTAAATTCAAATTCGGATGGGCCTTGCTCGACGACCTGTATGGACCGGACAGGCCCAACGATCCTAAAGAGTCGAGCGGGCCCGACGACCAGAACTGGATGGACGAGCCTAGAGACATGAACGGGCTAGGCAGGCCCGACAAATCGGACGAGTCGGTCGGGCCAAACGACCTGAAAAAGTCGGGTGAGCTCGATGACTGAAACGGGACAGCCGGACCCGATGACCCGAACAAGCCAGGTAGGCCAGAAGACCTGAACGGGCCAGGCGGGCCCAATGACCCGAACGGGCCATGCAGGCCCGAATACTCAGATGGGTTGGCCAGACGAGACACAAGTTTTAGAAAATTCAATTTTAATTTCTTTTATAAAAAATTGATTTTGGATTTTGAACTTGATCCAAATATTTGGACTGGATTTAAATCTTGATCCAAATATTTGAATCTGGATTTAAAAAAAAATCAAACTAGTTTTGTTGAAAAAATGAATTTGGGTCGAAAATCTAATACAATTATTTGAATCTATTATGGATGTGGATTGAATCATTAAAAATCCAATCCATGCTCACCTCTACTTCAAACTGGATAATACCTCAAAAATATAGTGATTGACCCTAACGATGTGAATTTAGGATCAAAACAAATATTTTTTTTACATAATGCTGACATAGGGTAGTAGTAAGATTTTAACCTAGTTAAGACCTAGTGATTGTTTTGCAAGAAATATAGAGAAATATCTGAAGAGTTTGATTGAATATACTTTAGGCCCTGGTTGCTGTGAGTGAAGTGATACAAAACAATGGGGAAAAGGAAATTTTGTTGCTGTCATTAGGAACTGGAATTCCAAAAGCTCAGAACAAGTTAGGTGGCATCTTTGATCTTGGGTGCCAAGCTTTATGGCTAAGTTTACACCAAGATGTTTTCAATGAAGCTATGTTCAGAACAGACGTGACTCATTACTACCTTGCCACAATCTTCCCTGGTCTCTTACCTGCAGATAACTATCTTCGAATTGAGGTATGCATAATTAGGTTTTTCAAATACATTTTTCTATATACTTATAATATAGAAGAAAACAAAATGATTATAATATGTAATTGCAGGAGTATAACCTGGATCCATCCATGGAAGAAATGGATGATGCTTCTAAAAAGAACATGGATAACCTTGAAAAGGTGGGAAAGGGCCTGTTGACCCAAAGAGTCAAGCGGATAAATGTAAAGACATTTCTCCCATATGAACTCGACCAAACAAATGCTCAAGCTCTTGACAAGTCAGTATAATCACTTTCTCAACATTTTTTAAAAAATAATACTATGATTCCCATTTTTTGATTCTCATCTTTTATTTTCTGAGATATGATCTAGTATTGGTCATTGATTAACGTACCACTATCCTTTTTTTTTAAAGAATCAATGACTTACACAAAGCCACGTTAGAAAATAAAGATGAGAGTAAAAAAAATAGAAGTCAAAGTATAATTTTCCTCTTTTGTTAATACAACGTATGTTTAAAATTAGTAGCTAAACTTTGCTGATAAAAGAGATTAGTTCTCCGAAAGTAACCCGGTTATTTTAAAAAATGTTACAGAATTATAAGTACTTTTATATTAATGCTAATTTTGAGAGGATTTTTTTTTTTCTTAAGGTTGGCTGAGGAATTATATGCAGAGAGACAATTGCGTCTGAAAAGGAAATCTATGGAAAAAGGAGGAAGACCTTTCATTGAAACTATATAATTTTTTCTTATCGAGAAATCAACAACTTCACATTATGAATAAATGTTATGTTGGAATATGGTTCATGTTTTGGGGTTCTGTGTAACTCCCAATTGCAAGAACAATATATCATATAATAAGGTTGAATACTTTGGGGTTCTATGTAACTCCCATTTAGAGGAACCATGAAACATGTAACATATAAGGTTCAATGCTTTTGAGTTCTATGTAGCTTAATTGCTAGGACGATGAAATATAGAGAGTAATCCCTTGTTTGATGTTTTTTTTTGTGTTTTAAGATCTCGCTGTTCCAACTTCTTTGTTTATATTATTAAGCAGTCACAAATGGTGGGAAGTAAAATTTATTTTAACAATAAAAATTATTTATTGTAGAAAATAAAAAATAATATTATTGTTGTTAGTGTTATGAATTAATGATTGTCCATTGATTTGATACATTTATTCATATGATTCTTTACTCTTTATGGTAAATATTTGTATTAACTAAGTTGATTTGTTTCCTTTATGGATTACATATTGTATCTATAAATAGGACTCTTCCTATCAATAATAATACACAAATGAGTTGCTCCCTATTCTCTATTCTCTATTGTTTCTTCTCTTCTCTATTATCTATTATTCTCTCTATTATTCACTTTATTTCATAACACGTTATCAGCACGATGCTCCAACCAATTGAGGACTAGTGGAAACTTTTTCTCTATAACGATAATGCTCTGCGCGTCTCAATACAGACTCTTTCTAATCCTTTCTCAAATTATAATTTTACCTTATATTCTTCCTCTTGTGATAAGAATTATTTAACTTTATCAATTTTCATCTCCGTCTTATTATTTTTATTTTTATTTTGACGGTGATTAT
>Ga0214542_1007516_pt1 | contig 18927 bp, 11 predicted proteins | sample CNSS1metaG_FD_160096 | JGI IMG/M metagenome (GOLD analysis project Ga0214542, IMG submission 160096) | Root nodule microbial communities from cowpea collected in UCLA plant growth center, Los Angeles, California, USA - CNSS1 | ecosystem: Host-associated > Plants > Roots > Nodule | place: USA...
TAAAATAAAGATCTATGTTTTACGGATTTATTTTAAAGTTTATTAGATCCTCATATTATACACAAGTAATAAAGTAATATTATTTTTAGTTTTCTGAGATTGAAAACTAATCGAAAGTAAATTTTGGAAATATCGGCTTTTCTTTTGCATTTCAGGATTGATACGGAGATTGTTTACATAGTTTAATGTAATCTCATCCACTCATCTATGAACTTTAACAGAAGGAAACTAATTCATAATGATTGATAGCTTACATAGAGCAGTTCATTTAATTTGAAAAAATAATTGTAAATTTTTAATTATTTTTTTTTTAATTTATTTTATAATAAAAAAAATAAAAAAAATAATATATATATATATATATATATATATATATATATATATATATGTAAAGTCATATAATATAATAATTATAAATATTACAATAGTATGCAAATTAAACACAAATATTAAATATTAACTACAAATGGTGGTGTCTGACTGTGGAATGGGGCAACTGAGGTGGTAAGGCAATAAATGGTAGTAAAAAATTGAAAATTCTATAAGAAAGGGAGAAAAAACCATGAGTTGAAAGATTTTGTGTTTGAAAAATTGAGTGGAAGAAAAAAGTTTTTTTTGAACCTCATTCTTGTTGGACCGAGTAAAAGTATTATTTATTTATTTATAACATATTGATGAGTTGGGCTTTCAATGGATCTTATCTGATTTTAATTGGGTTTTTCTTCTTGTATCCCCAAATTTTTTTCTTGCACCCCCAATTTTTTTATAATTTGATTGTAACCCTTTTGGTTTATAGTTACCGGTTTTTAGAAACTAATCTTAATAGCTTTCAGAAATCGGTGTTACATGCTTTCAAGATGCGAGTGTATCGGTTTGCGAAATCTAGTTTGAGCTATTTTAATTTTTTTTTTGTATTTTTGTTGTTGTTCTTGGTTGGCGACCCTTTTATTGACGAGCCCTTGTTAACAAGCCATAAGCTATTGGAGAAGTGTATTAGGAACACCAAGAAAGACTTGAATATCCTCGAGGTACATATTTACCTCCTTACTTAGTAGTTATTAAGATCATGTGTTCATGCTTCTTCATCTACTTATAATGGAACAATTTTGTCCTAATGTCCCTCCAGATTTGTTGGTGTTGTGACACCATTGATTGAGTTGTTAAGGGTATTCTACACGAGCTTACTTGTTGGATCTTATTGGATGCACAATTTTTGCGGACAAGAGTACAACATACATCAGTGTCTCGTACCTATTGTTGTTCAAAGATCTTACAACATGTGGTGAATATGAATGGGAGTCGCTGCACTGGTTTACATGTACCTGACGTCGCCATGACATCCTAGATGATGTACAGGTACCCAAAAGAACATAGTCATTTAGCAGTCTACGAGTGAGTAATTTTATTTACATAATCATGATTGTCTGGATGTCAGTAAGGGCATTGTGGCATGGGATAGGACCCATAAGGCATTGCAAATTGCTCGTGAGGTCTCTGAAGAACGTGTAGAGAATAGTTGAAGAAATCAAAAGGTTCCTGATCAAAGTTGATTTTTATTAGGAATGACAACGAGGCGATACAAAAATAGGTTTCACTATCCCATACTATACCCATCTCTAATCTTTATCTTCTTAGATTATAGTATTTCATCATGGTTGTAATATCTCACAAAGTTTATTTTATTAAATTATAGGATCCAGACTTTCATTCTTTGGGATGTCGGCTACGAACATATTTAGTTTATATATATATATTTTATTAAGGGCATAATGGTCTTCACAGTCAGACTTGGAGGTGCAGAAAAAAAAATTGGAGTGCAAGAAGAAAAACCCTTTATAAAAGTTTGTAAGTTTTTTTAACTTAACAAAGTGGTCCAACTCCAACCTTTGTCATTTCAGTTTGACTAATATAATTTAACCTATTCATCTTAATATATATTCATTGGACCAAACAAATAATGAAATTACTATTATTATATGGCAGATATTTCTTACACTTTTATAAATTTCTTTCTACATCCCATAATTTATTGTATATTAGATTGTGTCATTCCAATTGTAAATTTTATATTTTAGAATATATATTATTTCTTTTATATTATATTTTAAAATGTATAACTCGAAATATATTTAGATTCTAGATTATAGGCATTTTTTATTTTATATTTTGGAATATATAATGAAATACAAAAAATCATATTTTAAATTATACATTCTAAAATACAAAAAGAAAAATATTAAAGTGTAAGTTGAAATTATGGGGTAAAGAAAAAATGGCCCCAATCCAAAAATTCTCATTCCAAAAACTCCTCACCTCCTCGTTAGGAAGACTTAACCGATGTGCATATATTTTTGTTGAATATGACGTTCTTTTATGCAGTTTTAATTTAATTGAATTTTTTCTTCTACTACAAAGATAATATTAAATCTCTTCATAATTAAATTTACTATTATTAAATCTCTTCTCTTATCAGATTTTAATTTAGCTAGTTTTGTCTATTACTGCAGATACAATAGTGGAATTTGCAAATTTTAATTCCCATCTTGAGCATATATTTCTTGTTGATAAATAATTATATATATATATAGTTAAATATATTTTTGATATCTCAAGTTTAAGTGAATTTTAGGGATTAGTCCCTCTTCGAAATTTTATACTAATTTAGTCCTTTATCTTTAGAAATGCATGAATTTAGTCTTTTTTACCAAATTTTATTAAGTTTATTTGACATTTTAAATGCATTTATGATAATATTTGAGTTAACAATAAAGTAAAAATGTGTCAAACGATGTAAACAATTCAAATATTATTATGAAATTTTATATATATATATATATATATATATATATATATATATATAATTTAATGTTGATAAATAATTAATCTGGTGACCAGTGTCAGAACGGAATTGAAGATTTGGCTAACACTTCTCTCACTGTCTGCACACACTTTATAATATTTACTTACATATTTAAGTCAAAAGCAAACATGAAATTTGTTTCTCAGAAATAATAAACATTAACATTAAGGATTATCTAATTTTCAGTTAAGGAATATAAAAATAATTAAACACGAATTATTTAGAAGTTGCATTGATCTAATTAAGGACGATCTTACACTTCTATAAATTTCTTAATACATCTCATAAATTCTTGTATTTTGTTATTCACACCCTCGGTTATTTGGACAATGGAAACACTATTCAACCCATTCCGTTGGGCTATTTCTCCCTGCACACCCCTTTAAGGTTTTCGTCAAGAAGGATGGTGGAGAATTATTTTTTTACATCGATAAACCCAACTTTTTCTTTTATTGGACGTTCTGTCTTTTATCAAGTTTTGATTCAATTCAATTTTTCCTTTACTACAGAAATAACATTAAATGTCTTCATAACTAAATTTACTATTATTAAATCTCTTTTTTCATCAGGTTTTAATATAGCTAAATTTTGTCTTTTACTGCAGATACAATAATTGAATTTGCTATTGTTAAATCCTATTTTAGTCTTAATGATCATTAATGGCTTAAGTTATTTCTCTCATAGAGTTAATGTTGAATATTTGAAAGAAATTTTTATTTGATTACTGGAAATTAGAAGTTTATTAAATGATGAGTCACCACATTTAAAAGTATTTTCTTGATAATTATATTCTTAAGGAGAATTTTACTCGTATCATCAAAATTTGTATCCCTCAAGAAATATATAAAAATGTTGATATTACACGTCAAACTTTTTATCTCTCAAGAAATATATAAAAATGTTGATATTGCACATCAATATTCACTTTATTTTCTACAAAATTTTTCTTTTAAGTGCCAAATATTTTGTGTAATGACAATTTCTATAATAACTATATTCCAAATATCTCCATTGATAACTTTTTAAAAGATAATCTCTTTTAAATTATTGTATATAACCACATAATACATCTTATATCTTTTTAATAAATCCGTTTTAGGAATAACCATCGTATATAATCCACTTATATTCTAATAATCATTTTATATATCTTTCATAAAATCTATTTAATATATTTTTAATAATTATTCATTGATGTTTTATTTCTTTGAAATATTTTAAATAAAATAAATATTTTAAGTTAATAAACCTTTATATCTCTTACCATAATCTTGGAAATAAAATAAAATAAAATAAAAATAATAATAAATCATTCACTACTAAAAAAATTTATATTTCCTACCAATTTTGTTTTGAATATTTTTTGGTAGGAAATACTTACAAATTTTGTTGTGAAAATTTTTTGCAATAAATTGCTACCAATTTTTTTGTAAAATATTTTGTATAAAATACTTTTCGCAACAAATTTTGTAAGAAATACTTGCAAATTTTATAATCTTGTAGGAAATAATTACTCACAAAGGAATTACCTACAAATTAAGATTCTTAGAAAAAATGGCAGAAAAAAGTATTTTCGTGCAATTTTTTTTAACAAATTTGTAAGAAAAATCTCATATAATATAAGATTTTTTAGTAGTGATTATATCTTATAATAACTTTTTAAATGATTCTTTTTAAAATAATTAATTATTACTTATTAATATCTAATAATATTTAAGGATAACTCATAATATCTAATATCTTTTTAATTAAATAATTACTAAACACTTTTATCACTAAAAAAAATCTTTGATTAATAATTTTTCTAGTAAAAAATAATTAGCCACTATGATAACCAATTTAAATATCAATCTATAAACTACAAATTATTGGTAACTAAAATAGTTTCAAAAAATCATAATTGGTCTCTAACTTGGTAATTAAAATAGTTATATTATGAATTGATGTCTAAATTGACCACTAACATCAATTACCTAGGATTTAGTTACCAAAGAAACTGATATCTAAATTAGTCTCTAATTAGGATATTGGTTTTTAAATTAGTCTCTAAACACATTTTTTGGTCATAAAATTAATAACTATTTGATAGGTTTCTTGTAATGTATCTTTTACATATCTAATTAGGAAATTGATTTCTAAATTAATCTCTAAACATTTGTCATCAAATTGGTGACTATTTAATAGTTTTCTTGTAATATATCTTTTACTTAAAATATCTATTTAATCTCATTTATATTTTTTCTAATTGATATTATTTTCTAGGATCTTAAAATATCTTTTTAATCTCATTTATATTTTTTCTAATTGCTATTATTTTATAGGATTTTACATGAATAATGAATGGAGGTGCTACATTGTATGTTATACCAAAGAAAAAGAAGAAGAGCTAAAAAAAACATGACACTCACTTTTATAACCTTCTTCAGTTATAACAGGAGTGTATTATTATTGTATATATATATATGACATTCTTTAAGCTTTACGACGTTGAAGAAGCCTCAACGAAATACAGAGACATTACACTAAGATCAGAGAAGACTTGGTTTTCCCGTGTTAAAGGAGATGTTTCACCTTTCTGTTTCGTGCATGTATGTTCACATGCAAGAGGGGTATATGTGGAAGCACCCAAGTTTATACTCGCTTTGGAGAAATCCTTGGACTTGAAAGCAACCATAGCAATGTCTATATTTTTAAGGGAAGCCGAGTAAAAACGAGAACAATCTTGTAAGCACTGCTTCACGTTTTGATCAAAACTTTTGTCTTTCAAGAACTTTGAAATGATGGAAAGCACGTTCGTTGCGTTGGACTTACAAAGTTGAATCGAAAGACCCGCAAGATCTCGTAGGTTGTTGGGTGGTGGTTGCAACTTAGAAGAAGCTTCTTCAAGGATTGTAACACATAAATCGTACTTCAAAGTTGGGTCTTTCTTCAAGATTTCTTTGCAAGATTCAGAGATAAGATTGGAACTATTTGAGCTTTGGAACAAAAAGAAAAATACAATGAAAATCAATGGTACCTTCGAAACAAATTTCATTGTCATTTTTTTTTCTTTCTTATGTTTCAGTGTGTTTGTGAGAAATGGGATACAATTTAATCTATACATCACATAATATATGTAGGGATTGAGTAGGGATCCATTTTAGTCAAAAAATTAACTTGTGAGTGTATTTAATTTTTTATCACATAATTATTAATACGTTTTAATCTTTTGCTTCTATTTTAGTTTAAATTGACTATAATTAGATAATTAGTGTATTTGATATATTTAATAATGAATTATTAATATATTTTTTGAAAAATATTTTCTTTCTTTTTATTAATGTATATTTAATATTTATTTAAGTTTTTGTTAATTCAGATTGTTTAAAATTTAATTATAATAATATCATAATTACATATATTTAAATATATTCACTTATCACATTAATGTTATCATTAATTTATTTATAACAATCAAATATAAGGTTAAAATGCCTTTTTTGTCCCAATTTGTTAAATAAGTCCTAATTTTTGGTTTTGTGTTCAAATAGATTCCAATTTTCGTCAATTTTGTTCATTTGGTTCTTTTTTGCTAATACTGTTTATATTATATAAAAATGTTTAATAAAAAATGTGAATTTTAATATAAAAATTAAATTTGGTTTCTATTTGGAAAGACACCAAATTGGTTCATGTTAACAAAAATTGGGATTAAATTGAACAAAAATAACAAATATAGAGACCAAATTGAATATATAACATTGACTGACACGTACCATGTTATTGGGTTGACACATGGACATTAATTTTTTTTTTAAATTACATATATTTAAATATATTCACTTATCACATTAATGTTATCATTAATTTATTTATAACAATCAAATATAAGGTTAAAATGCCTTTTTTGTCCCAATTGTCAAATAAGTCCTAATTTTTGGTTTTGTGTTCAAATAGATTCCAATTTTCATCAAATTTGTTCAATTGGGTCCTTTTTTGCTAACATCATTTAAATCATTCACGACTGTGAACAATGATTGTCACGTATCACTTTATGGTTTTTCTGAATTTTTTTTAATTTTCTATTTTTTAAAAAAAATTTAAATTTTTGTAATTTAAAAAAAAAATTAATGTCCATGTGTCAACCCAATAACATGGTACGTGTCAGTCAATGTTATATATTCAATTTGGTCCCTATATTTGTTATTTTTGTTCAATTTAATCCCAATTTTTGTTAACATGAACCAATTTGGTATCTTTCCAAATAGAAACCAAATTTAATTTTTATATTAAAATTCACATTTTTTATTAAACATTTTTATATAATATAAACAGTGTTAGCAAAAAAGAACCAAATGAACAAAATTGACGAAAATTGAGACCTATTTGAACACAACACCAAAATTAAGACTTATTTAATCAAACTTGACGAAAATTGAGATAAAAAGATATTTTAACCTAAATATAATATTATAAATGTATTACGGAGTAAGAATATGCTTACTCAAAGAGCAAGTTAAATAACTTCTTTTTTAATGAAATTTTACATATTCAATGGAGGATATTGATCTCATTTATCGACGTAATATCACAATTGAGATTAATTAGATAATTAGTATATTTAATCTTTTAATAATAAATTATTAATATATTTGTAATAGTTATTTAAGTTTTTTGTTTATTCTCTGAATGTTTAAAATTTAATTATAATAATATCATAATTAATGATATTTAAATATATTCACTAGTCACATTATTATGACATTAATGTAATCATTAATACTATTTATAACAATTAAATGTAATATTATAAATGTATTAAAGAGTAAGGATCTTGAGATGAAAAAAAAAAAAAAAAAAAAAAAAAAAAAAGAAATTAAAAAAAAAAAAAAAAAAAAAAAAACATGAGACGAGAAAACTAGAATGATTAGAGGCTATATAGGATGCACACTGTGATGATAATAGTTTAGTTTAAGTAATAATAATTTAAATATGTTTAGAAAGATGCACACTATGATGATATAACTTAGTGTAGTTGTAACTCTAAACTAGACATTTATTAAATTTAGAAGGGAACAAATCTCTATCCAGTATAATACAATTTTATTTAATTTATTTATACTAAAAAACTTAAAAATAATAATTGAATACGAGAATCTTTAGTAATTATGAGAGTTTGTTTTTTTAGTAATTATAACATGTAGTTATAAGGAAAATTTGATATTAATGTGTAGTTAACTTTAAAATAAATTTTTTACCTCTCTTTACTTTTTGTTTTACAAGGTTAAATTTTTATTCAAATTAATAATATACTACCATTAATAATCTCTTTGATAAACACAAATAATTACTATTAAATACTAACACGGCAATTAAATTAATTATTAACTGAATTCAAATAAAACAAACATAATTAGTAATTAACAATTAAAGGTAAACCATTATAATTTTTTTATTATATTAAAAATGAAATATATAAATATTTGTTGTACTCACTCAGTTATTTACCGATCTTTCAAAAGATAAAATCATGATACCTAAATCAAGGTCTCAGTTAATAATACTTCCCCTATAATAGATAGATATGTTGATGCAATGTAGTTGAATGAAGTCATAATAGGAACATAGATAAATTGAATATCCAATCAATAATGAAATTATAACTTTATAAAAGTGATGAATTAAATAAAAGTTTGATGACAACTAAATATAGCTTTTGTTGTTATAGATAATATTAACTTTTAAAGGTACTATTTCGCCCTTATTACTTATGGCTAATTAATTAGGAAGGTTCAACGTCCATTCCTCTTTTAAGAAACCAAAAATATTATATAACATGCTTACAAAGCACAAACATTAAATTTGAATTTTAATTGTATTGGCGAGGAATAAAAGATAGGATATAGAGTTTTAGATGCGTTCTAAATATTATTTTGCAAAACAACATTACATATTAGATAATTTTTGTGAACATGTCTTTTCCGTTTTCTGGTAAAGACATGATTTAGATCAAAATATTTAAAATATAGTTCACTTTTTAAATATGAAATTTTTGTTCAAGTATATTGTGTTGTCTTTTCCTTTCTTTGTTTGTGTATATATTCAACTCCTTCAAAATTTTATTGTTGATTTCAGAGCTTTCATGATATGTTTAAACACAAAACTCGAATAATATTTCAAAATCATCTCAAATACAAAAGTTGTAGAGTCTTGTAAGAATTCCACATTACTATAGATACTAGTGTGCAATGTCACATTAGAAAGATAAAATGGAGGAATATTGTCGTGCAAATCTGTACATTTGTATTGCAGATGGATGTTGTGTTTATATAAACACAATACAGTACAATCATAATTTCTGTAATAAAGTCATTATTGAATACAATAAATAATACATGAAATAATTGATAATGATGGCTGCACACACACGGACAAAATATTAGGGATATTGGAATAATATTATATTCACATAATATCTCTGGTATTGGTTCTAATAATTAGAATCACAACTTTCTCCAACTACATACTATACATTATTATTTACTTAAGATACTAGTGAACAAAATTTGCATTCTAAGGGAGAATCATTTGAGAATGCAATGCGTTTGAAACTATACAAACTAATGATGAGTTAGGCTATATATACATTGGCCAAAACACTTCTTCCTACACAAAACCCTTATACTCGTACTTATTCACAAATTGACATTATTAAGGTTATCATATCATCCTATTCCCTTCTACTTATTTTGTTTCCATTTTTTTTGTATTTCGTGCTCTAACCAAATCCTCGAACCTTGTGAATTGACCAACCCTACATGCGTGAAGTCAGGTGAAAAAACATTTGTTTTTGTGATCATATTTAGTATCTTCTAAAGCTAATTTGATTGTAGTCAAAGATGGTTATGGAAACTTCACAAGTGTGAGAGAAGTTGTTGACTCTACTCCAAAGAGTAACAATAGGAGGTATGTGATATGCATTAAGGGTGGAGTGTACAATGAAATAGTTGAGATAAATCAACCAATTTAATGTTTGTGGGAGATGGTATTGGAAAAATCATAATCATAGGTAATTGAAGTTATGTAGGAGGCTTCCAAACCTACAATACAACCACTTTTGGTAAGCATATGTTTTTTAATTATGTTTCTATAAACTAAATTGATTTAATTAGTATTTTGGATAATTATTATTATTTATCTATTTGTATATGAAAAAAGAAAAAATAACTAATTTTTTTCTTATTCTTCTTCTTTTTTTCAGCTTCTAAGGGTGATGGATCAATTGCTCGAGACATCACATATAGGAATATTACAGGAGTAGCAAATAGCAAATCAATAAGCAGTGGCATTGCTTTTCACCTCAGATCACTCAGTATTTTACAAATGCAGTTTTTAGGGTTATCAAGACACATTATGTATTCATACAGAGAAGCAATTCTATAGAGAATTATGTGCGTGCGTGCGTACATGCGTATGCACATGCGTGCATACATGCGTATGCATATGCGTGCGTGCGTACGTGTGCATACTTACGTGCGTGCATACGTACGACACAATGACTTTTATCTTTGCAATGATGTTGTGCAGTATTGCGAATTTGCAACATTTATGCAAGAAACTCCCTTATCATAGTAGTCACTGCTTAAGGTAGAACTAATCCTAAGAACCCCAGTGAAATCATCATCCACAACTCCAAGTTCACTAGTATATATGTTGATGCAATGTAGTTGAATGAAGTCATAATAGGAACATAGATAAATTGAATATCCAAACAATCAATGATGAAATTATAACTTTATAAAAGTGATGAATTAAATGAAAGTTTAATGACAGTAAATATAGCTTTTGTTGCTATAGGTAAATATTTACTTTTAAAGGTACTATTTCCCCTTGTTGCTTATGGCTAATTAATTAGGAAGGTTCAACACCCATTCTTCTTTTAAGAAACCAAAAATATTATAACATGCTTACAAAGCACAAACATTAAAATTGAATGTTATTTGTATTAACGAGGAATAAAAGATAGGATATAGAGTCTTAAATGCGTCCAAAACATTAAACAACATTACATATCAGATAATTTTTCTGGACATGTCTTTTCCCTCTTCTAGTAAAGACATGATTTAAATCAAAATATTTAAAATATAGTTCACTTTTTAAATATGAAAGTTTTGTTCAAGTATATTGTGTTGTCTTTTCCTTTCTTTGTTTGTGTATATATTAACCTCCTTCAAAATGTTATTGTTGACTGCATAGCTTTCATGATATGTTTAAACACAAAACTCGAATAATATCTCAAAATCATCTCAAATGCAAAAGTTGTAGAATCTTATAAGAATTCCACATTACAATGGATACTAGTGTGCAATGTCACATTACTATACATTATTTACTTAAGATACTAGTGAACAAAATTTGCATTATATGGGAGAATCATTTAAGAATGCAATGTGTTTGAAACTATACAAACTAATGAGGAGTTAGGCTATATATACATTGGCCAAAACACTTCTTCCTACACAAAACCCTTGTACTCGTACTTATTCACAAATTGACATTATTAAGGTAATCATGGCATCCTATTCCCTTCTACTTATTTTGTTTTCATTTTTTTTCTATTTCGTGCTCTAACCAAATCCTTGAACCTCGTGAATTGACCAACCCTACATGCGTGAAGTCAGGTGAAAAAACATGTGTTGCTGCAATCATATTTAGTATCTTCTAAAGCTAATGTGATTGTAGTCAAAGATGGTTATGGAAACTTCACAAGTGTGAAAGCAGTTGTTGACTCTGCTCCAAAAGAGTAACAATATGAGGTATGTTATATGCATTAAGGGTGGAGTATACGATGAAATAGTTGAGATAAAATCATCCAATATAATGTTTGTGGGAGACGGTATTGGAAAAATCATAATCATAGGTAACTGAAGTTATGTAGGAGGCTTCCAAACTTATGATACAAGCACTTTTGGTAAGCATATGTTTTTTAATTTTGTTTCTATAAAATAAATTGATTTAATTAGTATTTTGAATTGTTATTATTATTTATCTATTTGTATATGAAAAAAGAAAAAAGTAACTAAATTTCTTCTTCTTCTTTTTTCAGCTTCTAAGGGTGATGAATCTATTGCTCGAGACATCATATATAGGAATATTGCAGCAGTAGCAAACCAATAAGCAGTTGAATTGCTTTCCACCTTAGATCAAGAAACTCAGTATTTTACAAATGTGGTTTTTAGGATTATCAAGACACATTATGTATTCATACGGGGAAGCAATTCTATAGAGAATTGTGTGCGTGCGTACACACGTGCGTGCATACGTGCGTACGTACGACACAATGGATTTTATCTTTGCAATGATGTTGCTGCATTATTACAACATTTATGCAAGAAACTCTCTTACCATAATAGTCATTGCTCATGGTAGAATATGCAAACATTGGTCCTGACTCCAACACTATCCCTAGAGTCAACTGGAAGGGTTAGTCTTTTACTGTTGAAAATTGTATTGATAATAATTCATGGATACATAATATTGGTCTTCCTTTCAACTCTAGACTTTAAATTAAATAAAAAGTGTTTCTTATATTTAAATTGTTGTTATTGCTTATGAATTAGTATTTGTCAAGCTTAAATATGTTCCAAGTTTTTAATGTAGAATCAATATAATTGTTATTTCATGTAACTTTTCTTTCCTTATTTTCCATGTTTATGTAAGATATATTATTTTAGTTAAATTTGTTAAATAAATTTATTAAAGAGTCAAATAAATTCATTATGTTTTCATAGTCTCTTTCACTTTTGTTGCTGCAGAAGAAGAAATTAGGGGGAGTAAGTTGCAAAGAAAAGAGAGAATGTGGAAAAAAGTTTGTCCCGAAAAGGTTTTTCCAAAACCTATTTCATGTGAGAATGTTTTTGAGAAATTTATTTCAAAACATTTTGAAAAGTTTATTTCAAAATTTTATTTCCAAAAGCTTATTCTAAAATGCAATTGATGTATCCTGAAAATTTTATTTCAAAAATCTCATTCTAAGGGTGATGGATCTATTGCTCGAGACATCACATATAGAAATATTGCAGGAGCAATAAATCAATAAGCAGTGGCATTGCTTTCCACTACCGCAGATCACTTAGTATTTTACAAATGTGATTTTTAGGGTTATCAAGACACATTATGTATTCATATGGGAAAGCAATTCTATAGAGAATTGTGTGTGTACGTGTGTGTGTGTGTGCGTGTGCATGCGCACATGCCTACGTGTGTGCGTACGTGCGTGCGTACGTATGGCACAATGAATTTTATCTTTGCAATGATGTTGTTGCAGTATTGCCAAATTGCAACATTTATGCAAGAAACTCCCTGACCATAGTAGTCACTACTCATGGTAGAACTGATCCTGAGAACCGTAGTGAAATCATCATCCACAACTCAGAGGTCACTAGTGCTCCAGGTTGCAACCCTAGTTTCGTGAAAGCATACCTTGGTAGACCCTGGAAAAAGTACTCAAGAACAATGTTCATGAAAACCTTCCTATAGTTTCATCAGTCCTACTAGTTGGATGGATTGGGAAGGTAAGCCTGAGTTTGATGACACTTTGTTCTATGTAGAATATGCAAACACTGGTCCTGACTCCAACACTATCCAGAGGCACTTTGTGATATTGTGTCGTGTTCTTTTGCGATGATCACCATTTTGGTGGGAGCAAATGAAGTGCAGGTTTAGAGGCACTTTGGAAGGATGAGAAGTCCATAGTTAAAGTTGTGGGATTGAGGGGAAGGTATGAGTGGTTAGTATGTTTGATAAAGGGTTACCTTTAAAGTTGTTGTTATAGCAATATAAATGGTATTTTTTTTCTAGTCTGAACTCTTAAAGAAATATGTTTATATATTTTTTATTCCGTAAAACTTGTTTTTGAATATTATTATATATTTTGAATACCAGTGTGCAATGTCTATACATTATTTACTTAAGATACTAATGAACAAAATTTGCATTCTATGAGAGAATCATTTCAGAATGCAATGTGTTTGAAACTGTACAAACTATATATACGTTGGCCAAAATACTTCTTCCTACACAAAACCCTTATACTCATACTTCTTCACAAGTTGACATTATTAAGGTTATCATGGCATCCTATTCCTTTCTACTGATTTTGTTTTCATTTTTTTGTATTTCTTGCTCTAGCCAAACCCTTGAACCTTGTGAATTGACCAACATGGGTGAAGTCAGATGACAAATATTTGTTGCTACAATCATATTTAGTATCTTCTAAAGCTAATGTGATTGTAGCCAAAGATGGTTTCAAAAACTTCACAAGTGTGAAAGCAACTTTTGACCCTAGTCCAAAGAGTAACAGTAGAAGGTATGTGATATACATTAAGGGGAGTGTACGATGAAATAGTTGAGGTAAAATCAACTAATAATGCTTGTGGGAGACCGTATTGGAAAAATCGTCGTAATCACAAATAACCAAAGTTATGTAGGAGGCTTCCAAACCTACGATACAACCACCACTTTTGGTAAGCATGTGTTTTTTAATTATGTTTCTATCAACTAAATTGATGTAATTATTATTTTGGATAGTTATTATTTTTTTTCTTAAGAAGAATAAAAAATAACTAAATTTCATCATCTTCTTTTCTTCAACTTCTAAGAGCGATGGATTTATTGCTCGAGACATCACATTTAGGAATATATCAGGAGCAGCAAATCAACAAGCAGTGACATTGTTTTCCGCCTCAGATCGCTCAGTATTTTACAAATGCGATTTTGAGAGTTATCAAGACATATTATGTATCCATACGGGAAAACAATTCTACAGGCAATTGTGTGTGTGCGTGTGTACGTGCATGTGTACGTGTACGTGCGTGCGACATAGTGAATTTTATCTTTGCAATGATGCTACTACAGTATTGCAAAATTGCAACATTTATGCAAAAAACTTCCTTACCATAGTAGTCATTGTTGAGGGTAGAACTGATCCTAATAACCTTGTTGAATCATTATCCATAACTGATCATAGTAGTCACTATATCATTTTCCTATTGAGAATGAGTTAAAAAAAAGTAAAATAATCATATAAAAAACATTGAAACAATACTTCATATGATAAAAATAAATAATAAATAAAAATATTAATATTAAGTAAAAATGATTAAATATATGTCTTAGAAACAATTTGTTATAATATTGAACAAAATCGCACAAAGAAATAGACGTATAACATTTAGTTGTAAAAATCTTGCCACTTATATCTGTTTTGAACCCAAATCTTCATACACATTTAAATACATGAGGCACCAAATATTCAAATACTTGTTTTAGCATTTGTGTCTAAACATCATATCCCAATTGCTAAAACGCTTTAAAATTTTATTAACCAACATTTATTACCAAACAATACATATCTTTCTCTCTTTTTTTCATTTTTCTCAAAGTCCAGAGGTGAAAGGGACAATAGTATTAGGTATCCAGAAGTTGCCATCAATGAAGTTTCCAACAATGAAAGGTTTGGTGATGAAGCTACAACAGTATGCAAATTTTAAGGAAATAAAGCTAATTTTAAGGAACTAAGCCAAATTTTATGGAAATGTACAGGTGAGAAGTTCTTCTTCACTTAATTTAGAAATGCATAAAATTTGGACCTACTCTTAATTTAATAAAAAGTATAGCTTGAATTGAAGCAAATTTGATTTCATGATTAATCTATTGTTTTCTCGTCATGGAGACATTTGTCTAAATATCCTTAGACCATGCTTGGACTATTTTTTTTACATGTTATTTACCTTGTTTATTTTTATTTAGAAAAATAATGTTTTGACAATTTTTTTTTTACAAAGTTGACAAAGTTACTATAAATGGATTATCATTTTATTTTTTAACCAAAATAAAATAAAATAATACTTTTTTACTTAAATTAGTAATTTGTCAAAAAGTTTGTTAAAAAACTTTGTTAACCAATCACTTTCCTTTTATTTAATGTAGTACTTGAACACACATTTATTAATATCTTCCTTTTTTTCTTAGAAGACTACAATCTCGGATCATATTTGCTTGAACTAGTATTTATCTATTCATGCACATCTTACATAAATGATATACAACATACAAGTTGGATTAATATTTCATTTTAGAAGTTAACTTTATAAACTAAAATTGAACTTAAATTTCTGAGTTTATATTTTATAAAATTAGATTAGATATAAATTTGTAATTTTATATAATATTAAGATTTATTCCATAAATTATTGTTCGATTCAATATATCATTCACTATTGAACTGAACATTACTATCTTTTACATTATAGATATAAAAACGTTAATTTTAATTTTAGTTTTTTCATTTTTCTTTTATCTTCTTATGTCTGCTTTCTATATATATATATATATATATATATATATATATTTATATATATATATATATATATATATATATATATATAATCAAAATGACTTTTAAATCATTTTTTTTAAATTATATAAGTATACCACTGTTTCTCAATAAAAATTATATTGATTAAATTCGTGCTATCACAGTAAATTATATTTAAAACCAAATTTCATTAATATATATATATATATATATATATATATATATATCATTACTAAATTCATAATTTTTAAATAGATATCTCAATTAAATTTTATTTTACAAATATGAAATCCAAATTCAAATATATGTAGTATCTGATGGTTCAAGTAAATTCTCGAATGACAGCCACAATAGCAGTGGTAGCAGCGATATGTGATAAAGTGAGAGAAGGTATTTTAGTCTTTTTCCTGTCATTGTGGAGGTGTACTTAGTGACAATGGGAGTCCAGATAGCAAAATACTTAATTAGGACTAGCCCATACCCAAACACTACGCACCCCAATTCTCAAATGCATTGTTTGAAAAACCGGTTACTTTTTTTTTTCAGTGCAATATAGAAAGAAGGTACAACAAAAAATAAATATACGAGATATACTAAGAACCTTTTCACATTTAAATTTTAACAACTACAAATAAACTTGTCATTTGTTAACAGCAATGAAACTTAGGAGAAGTTCTCACTGAATTAAACATCTGGGACTATACAATGCTCTTTACATTGCAAAATGAATGTAACTCTTTGGTTTAAAGTTGTTTCGGGGTGTAGGGACCGAGAGCCTGCTAAAAGAACTCCTTTTACTTCGCGTTATCTTCCTCCTCTCTAACAACTTCAACGAAATCCACTCCTCAGCTCGATCGGTTGGGATGGCGATCGGGGTACCTGTCTAAAATACTCCGATGCTTAAGTTAGAGTGGGCCGGTCGGTATGTCGGGGTATCAGTTGTAATAAATGCGCAATTAATTGTCCTTACCAACCTACCTTTGGGCCCTATTTATAGCTTTCGACATGGGCCTGTGATTAAGGTTTCTTAATCACGGCCCAATAACCTCTTAATTAAGATTAGTAACTCGTTTAATCGATAATGGATCTTAGGCTACTTAACCGTACGACCGACGGTTGCGTGACTGGGTTGAAGGTGCTGTGTTTCCTGCCAAATGATAATGCATATTACCGATCGACCGAAAGGCGCTTAAGGAGGTTCGCCACTCTTGTTCCACCGAAGAACCGATGGGTTCTTGAGGTCAGAAGGTTCCCCGTTTGACCTTTAGCGATGGGCCGACGGACCCTTGAGTTAAGATTGTCAATGGATTGCGCTTTACCGATGGGCCGATGGGATTGCGATGCAAGGAATCCCACCGCTGTTGCTTAACCGATGGACCGATGGCCCCTCGAGGTTAAAAGACTCGACGTTACTGTTTTACCGATGGACCGATGGGGTGGGTATAATCAAATCATTATGTTTTACCGATGGACCGATGAATGGGTATAATTATTATGTTTTACCGATGGACCGATGGATGGGTATAATCATTATGTTTTACCGCTTATCCGAGGGTCTCATATTTCATGTAATTCGTTCGACCGATGGTCACCTGGGGGTCAGTAGCGGACGAGCGACCGATTGGCCATACTGTACACAAGCCCCCCCAGCCTCGAGTGACGTGAAAGGAGCGAAGAGGTTTCTCCCAGACCGTGATGCCGACTGACCGATGGTGTTTCTCAACGGTTACATTGCCTCGTGGGTCGTGCCTGTCAGTTACGATTTGAAGCGTCGCGAAGCTGGGACCGTTGATCCGACCTTCATCGTAGGGTCCTGGTGCTGCCACGTGTCACATGGTCCCCCCTATAAATAGGTTTGTGTGGCTGTTGTTATTTTCACGCTTGCCTTTCTCTTTCTAACCGAACCACCGATCGTCTTTCTCTCTCTGCAGGTAAAAAATGTCTTCAAGTGCGTCGGGCTCAGATGGTTCGTTGGGTGGAGCTTTCGGGTGGTCTGGGGACGCCGGGTCGATTTCCGCTTTATTCGAGTCGTCCGAGTCGGGAACTTCGCTCGGGGGAGTGTCGAGCGGCCCCGATTCGCCAATAACTTTAAGTAGCAGCTCTGAAGCCGAGCAACCGATCGAGGATGTAGCGGAGCAGGCCGCTGCTTCTGATGAAAGTGGGGACCTCGTAGGGATCGATGTTGACGACGAGGGGGACGACGTCAACCTGCCAGAGGTGTCGGGGTACGATTGGGCCCCTTATGAGCCGCGCACGATTGTGACAAAGTATCGTTGGGGGAACGACATAGGGGACCTGGTCGAGCGGACCAGAATATTTAGCGAGGAGGTGGAGGATCGGGAACTTCGGGTCAAGATCTACGCCGGAAATGAGAGAGTGTGCCACGGGAAAGGAGAGGCGAAGCTAGACTTCTTCTACGTGTACGCCTGTCTCTTCCAAGATCTACGCTTGAGCGTTCCATTTGTCGATTGGCAGATGGCCGTCCTTCGCCAGATTCAATGTGCGCCGACGCAAATTCATCCGAACGCCTGGGCGTCCATGCAAGCGTTCGACGTTCTTTGCCGGGCGGCCGGTCTCACACCTACCATGCCTCTGTTCCTCCATTTCTATAAGACGCGGCCGACGGCGTCCAAGGGTTGGGTCTCGTTCTTGGGGGCGAACAAGAGTCTACTCACCCTCTACCTTGCGTCGTACAAAGGTTTTAAGAACG
>Ga0214542_1007519_pt1 | contig 18924 bp, 11 predicted proteins | sample CNSS1metaG_FD_160096 | JGI IMG/M metagenome (GOLD analysis project Ga0214542, IMG submission 160096) | Root nodule microbial communities from cowpea collected in UCLA plant growth center, Los Angeles, California, USA - CNSS1 | ecosystem: Host-associated > Plants > Roots > Nodule | place: USA...
GTTCAAAAACGTTAACTATTTAAACACCGTTAGTGAAAAGGACCAAATTGACCACAATTTAACGAAAATGAGGACCTAATTGAACATAAAACGAAAATAGGGACCAAATTGAATAAAATCAACAAAATCAGGAACAAATGTATATTTAAGCCTAAAATATATGTGATCTTTTGAATAAAATTGTCAGCTATTAATGTCTTGACAAATTTTTTCAGAAAGAGGAAGTGCAATCCTCACCGCGACTTGAACGCCGGCGACGACTGAGAGAAATTTTCAAACGGACAAAAAATGTCGCTTGTCGATTACGCTTCCTCTTCAGACGACGATGTTCCAGAACCCAATGAAGAAGAACGCAAGAAAGAGGAGGAACCCCAACCACCCCCTCCTCCTCCTCCTCGTTCTCAGTAATTTCCTTTTTCTTTGCTTCTTCACTAAAGTTATTCTTATTGCTTTGTGTTTTTATGTCCATTTATTTTTGAAGTTTTTCATTTCAGCATTTGATTCTGTAGAGTTATAGTAGTTCTTTATTTTGGTAATATACCAATAGTTTTTCTGTGTTCATTCGCAATTGTCAATGTTGTGGTTGGCATTTTTAGGTTTAGAGTCAATAGAATACTAACTGTTAATGTTAGGAGTTTTATTAATTATTGTATTAATTTCTACTTTATTTAATGAACAATGATATACAAAGAGGGGACTATGACCGGAGTGATGTGGATTGCTTGAGAGCATAGCGACAGTAGTGAAGTATGACAGTAGTAGAATCCAAACCGAAGAGTAAAAGGAAAATAAGGCAAAGGGGTTGGGATGGTTTACATAGTTAGACGTGGAATTGGCTTGGTGATTAGCTTAAAACATATGAGAGGTATAGAAGGTGAGGTAAAGGAATTCGGAATTCTTGCTATGAGAAAAGTGAAAAACGTAGTAGTTAGTTTAGGCTTAATACAATCTGGGGGAAGAACTTGTTTCCCTTCTTACACCTGCTAACTTATTTGAACTAAAAGATGATTTCTTTATGGTTAACTTTCTGGTTTAATCTAGTTTTTAGCTGAAGACACGGGTGGGGAATGATCGCTGCCGAGAATTCCCTAATAGAAGCACAATTAGGAAATAGGTGGGGTGAAAACATCTAACTGATGATGATAGGAAGTGACTAAGATACTGTAAAACTAAGAAAAGCTACCAGTGAATAACCATCGAAAGCTAGAAGATAAACATTGACATTTTTCATTGATTGATTGTAGTAAAGAAGAGTACACTTGAGAGATACCAACAATTAAATGGTGACCTACAAGTGTCACCAAGTAACTTTAGGGAATTAAATATAAGATCCTTGATCCACTTAATTTTCCTTCTTTTAGGCATCTTTAGGCCCATCTTATCAGATGATCCTTTTATTAACTAGAAAGTAACTATAGGCCTAATTCAACTTTATAAAAATGACTTGTAGGGTGAGATTTAATTTTTATATAATATAATTTGGCTATATCTCTAGTTGATGTGGTATCTCTAATATATTCTACACAAAGAATGTGTTACCATAATTACCATAGGTCACTACCAAGAGGTCCCACAGGCTGAAAAAACCATCTTCCAGGTATCCTTCTATGAGTATGTAACCTTGACTAATGGTGAAGAACCTGAGTGTTTTCAAGAAGCTTTGGACGGTGAAGAAAAACAAGAGTGGTTGGATACAATGCAAGATGAGATGAATTCTTTGCATGATAATCACATTTAAGACTTGGTAAATTGCCTAAGGCCAAAAGGGCTTTGGAGACCAACTGGATTTTCATGGTGAAACTAAATGCTAATTTTACATCTCCAAGGTGCAAGGCCAGATTTGTGGTGAATGACTTTAGACAGAAGCAAGGTGTTGATTTCAATGAGATTTTCTCACATGTGGTGAAAATGTCATCCATTAGAGCTGTGCTAAGTTTAGCTGTGGTGAGAGGGGTATTCTAGGCTAGAAGTGTGAGTGAAAAGTCGTAGCCCTGTTAGAGACAAAAGAGGGAGAAAATTATGTTGGCAAATTCATTGAGCCAAATCTATAAAATTGCGATTCCTGTTTTGTTCACCGTTAGATCAGGTTGAAACTTTGATAGAAGGTTCACAGTGTATGGTTTTTCATTTTGAATGTTGGGATTGTCAATCGGAGGTTTGAGGTTAAGAAAGCAATCCTGCACTGTTGCTGTGTTTTAGGCTCTCTTTAATTGTTCATCATATTTGAGAGGATTATTGCTTTATGTATTGGTTGGTTGTAGGCAAACTTGTGATTTTGATTCAACTCTCTTGTACACATATTTGATCGTATTGGAGCTAGATCGATTGGCTTGTGCCTGTGAGTTTTTACCAGTAGTAAGTATCGTGCAATTCACGATACGATACAATTCTCGTTGGCGATGATACAAATCGCATGAAGAATTGTTTTTTCTCACATAATTTAATTTTTATGTTACCTTTTTTCCCAATTATTTGTGTGGATTTTATACAATAGTTTCTTATGGAAAACTACCAAACTTTTTTTTGGTAAAAGGTGTCACAAATCTAGAAACATATAACTATTCAAGTGATGATTAAGTCAATAAGTAATTGCTCATTAACCTCTTCTAAAATCTTAAACCAGTGGAGTGGTTACTTGTCCCTGAGATGGAAATGTTTTTCTTAGAATTCTATATTTTTCCATTTTGTTATTCATAGATCTTACCTATGTATCTCTTCTAATTATAGTTTCATTCTTTTGTAAAAAAAACAATGTAATGTATACTTTTTTCATGATTTTTGCATAAGATACATGTTAACCATAAAGAACCATCATAACTGCATCAGTGAGCTAGATCTGTAAAAACTCTGCTTTCCTGAAAAACACAAAAAAAGAAGAAGAAAGGATCTGCAGATAAAGGCATGCTTTATATGTGTCTTCTCAGTGTTCGCACCTGTGTGATTTGGAGTCTTATGCAAAGTGTCAACCAACATATATTAGAATTTCACCTTTCTTGATCATCATTGTCCTCTAGTCTCAATATGAATGTTTTTTTTAATATGTAGGACTAAATCTGGATCTTCGTCAAACCAGCAACTAGAAAATAAACCTCACTCATCTCTGACTTTAGTGGAGAAACTTCCTGATGCTTCTCTTCTTTTGGATGCACCCACTGTCTCATCAGATCTGATGAGTGCTAGTGACCACTTCTCTCGAGTTGCTGCAGCTCAAGCTGAAAATGCTTCCCGGAAGAGAGACTCAAATGGAATGGCCTCCTCCACTGTTCGTAGTAAAGTTCCCAAGGGAAACTTGCCTCATTCAAGGAACGTTCCAGAAACTTCTGGTGGTATGCTACTTCCACCACAGATCAGTGGAAGGTTCGTACTCATTTGTTGACAGATAGTGGTCTACATTTTTTCTTATTTGTGCATTTGTTGTTACTCCTTTTTAGAAGTTACGTTTGTTTAATTTTAAATTTGATTAGTAGATCTTGAATTGATGCATGGGGTCACGTGAGGTGAATTTGCACGTTATGCACTTAGATTGAATTTTAAATGAGCTGTGCCTATCTGTTTATAATTTGCATATTGATTTCATCAATTTAATGCTGGCATTTTCACTTTTCTATTGTTTTTGTATACTTGTTATTTTAGTTTTGTTGAGACAATGGGGAGATTTTAGTCTAGAAGCCTACTTTAAAGTGAACCCTTTTAAGCAGGCTAACAAACTACTGAACAATAGTTGTAAACTTGTACGTAGGTTGGAGCAGGTTTAAGCATTTAAATTAAATATACTAACAAATTTATAATTTCAAAACATTATTTTAAAATTTAATACAATAATTATAATGACATTCTTATGCTAGTTATTATTATTTGCTTTGAATGGCCTAAAGCCTAGCCTTTGTGAATCATTTGACCTAACTTGTTTGGTAAATAGGCCTTGCTTGAGTTGGCCTCTTGTAAACCCCAAAAAACCATCTTGGGCTATTCCTATCCGTAGGTTGAATTCTCCAAAAATTGGGTAAGGAATCCGTCCCTGCTAGTAAAAGAGGCAATGGCAGGAAAGAAGTGTCTTATCTTGGGAATCATTTGAGTAGAAGTAAGTTAGTTAACAACAATCTTGGCTTCTTAACTATTCTTTGTGAAAAGAAAATCATATTTACTCAAGTCATGATCACCTTCTATTAAAGAAATTCTGTGGGTAATTTTGGAAGTTTGGTTTTGGAAGGAAAGGTAAGAGATGGTAATTTTTTCATTTGTAAGAAATAAACATTATCTAATTTAATAATTTTGTAAGGTGAAACTAAAATTGTAGATTATCATGAATTTAATGTCCTAATCTTTTTTTAATCGTTATATAAATATTATAACTCTTAATTTCAAAACAAATGGTTTCGCTTTCCTATCCTTTGCCTTCAAATCCCCTCTCTTAACTTAAGAACTCTCTTAAGAAACTTTGAACTTTGAAAAATGCTTGAGTAATCCTGTCAATCTTTGATTAATGGTAACAGAAAATCAGAAATAAAATAAGATTTTCATTCCCCCTCAAGCAGGTGGATATTTAAGAGATATAGGTAACAATAAGATAGGTGTTGAATTTGAACCTTTGAAAATTTTCGATTTTGGAGTTCGAAACTTTTATGATAGTTCCTTTACCATTACTTGGTTAGGATGCAAGTTAGCTAAAATAATTAACTTTTTGATACAGGGAAACAGTTTAAATAACGTGCTTTGATGTTATTATTAATAGGTCTTATATAAGGTTGGTACAAACAATATTTCACGTGCAAGTTGTTCTTCAAGTAGCTTATCTTTTAGATATACAAATTTTAGACATCAGATATTTTTTCCATTCCAAATATAGGACTTTTCAGCTGTTACATTTCACAAAATTAGTAATTAAAAAACAAATGAGATAAAAGAATAAGATGTTACTGCACAGTATTCTTAGATTGGCTCATCCAAACAATTGTTGGCTGCAGTTGAGAATCAGAATAATATACATGGTTTATTATTATAGTAATTCACTGTTTATCTTATAGGCAACAAAACATCTTCTGTTCGTGCTAAATAAATATAATGAATCTGTATAAACTCATGTAAGTTGTAGATTTGGATACATAAACTCATTTAATGTTTGTGTTCTCTATTTTATCGTAGTAACAGGGGCAACATGACAAAATTGCCTGCCTGGTAGATCCATTGTCCCTAGAGAAGTTCTTTATTTATTTATTTATTTTTTTTTTTTGTGAATCATGTATGTATATATTTGGTTTGCCTCTTTGATAGTTGCCTCTGGTGAAACTTTTTCTCCTCTGTTGACCTCTCGGCCCCGGCTGCTGCGTTTTCTCTAACAACTTTTTGCAGTTGGAGTGTCAGCTCTCCTTGTGCAGTGTGTCTGTTAGGAACCTAGAAATAGTGATGAAAGAACACTACAGAAAAAGAAGCAAAGATAAAGTCTTGTACTGTATTATTCACTTTACATGTCAGAATAGGTTTTGTGAACATGTTTGCTGGGTTCTCTCTCGTATCAATCTTCTACTGCTCAATCCTCTCCTTTGTGCAAATGAAGTGATACTTAATGTTATGAATCTAGCCCTTGGCCTAGCAAATGGCACTAAGACTACAAGACCCTTCCGCCAAATATTCTCCTTCACACCTTCAGAGTCATACTCTCTATTTCAATAGTTGACAAAGAAATTGTAGGCTGCAATGTAATCTTCCAATTGACTAACGAGTTGCCAATTGTATAATCATACCTATTCACTGATTGCCACCATAGTAAGAATCCAAATAACTTGCAAGGGTGGACAACATCCCACCCTTGTAGATCAGCCCCATATTAGAAGTACCCTTACGGTACTCGAAGAAGATACACTTCATGGAAACCAATGCCCATTCCTGTGATTTCCCATGTACATACCCACCACACTAATTGGTTGTGCAACCTTAGATCTAGTGTCCACCATTTCATACATCAAACTCTTTAGTGCACCAACATAAGGAACATAGGACATGTATTCCTTCTTTGTTTCGGATTGAGTAGTATTGGAGTAGACAGACGAGTAATTGATGTCAAAGGAGTCACAATTGACTTGGAACACAATGTGACAAAGTAATCAATGATCTTTTGAATGTGATATCCCTGACTCAAATTTTTTGAAGGATTAGGTGTGTTCAAGAAGCTGGATAAAGGTGTGAAAGGGAAGCCAAACAAACTAAGTAAAGGAATGTAAACACCCTTGGCTTGTGCAATGAGTTAGGTGCATTGACTAACTCTAATTACTATGTAGTTGGAGTTAGCTTCTAGAATATTCTAACATATTTAAAAGCATAATTAGAATTTTTATTCTATGCACTCCAATCTCCTTCACTGGATTCTTTATTCTTCCTCTTGTCACTCTCTCTAGAGGAATCTTTATCTTTTGTTTGTCCTTTGTCTTCAAATCTTTGATGCCCTTTTGATGTTCTTATCACTTCCATGACCTATTTTTGACTCCTTCCTCCCTCCCTCCACCGACAACCAAATGCACCTTATCCCCAACTCCACCCTAATCAATGTACATCTCTACTAGTACCCACATTTCCAAAAAGGGGAGATTGAAGGTCAATGTGCATCCCTACTGATCCTCTTAGCTAGTAATCAAGATGGAACTTGGTGTGTCTCTTAGATCTATTATTTTTTTTTTGATTGTAATTCTATTATTTTGTTCCTCCAAATGTGGGTGATCATGTAAGGGAATCCTTCTAAATGTCGAGTTTTAATGAATATGGTGTTCAATATTGTTGAAGATCCCACATCAACTAAAGATATGACTAAATTACGAATATAAACCTTATCTTACAAGCTGATTTTGTGAGGTTAAGTTACTTTAAACTCACTTTCTAAGGTGATATCAAGTCCTACTCCAGCAAAGTTTGTTGAATCTATCATACAACCTACTATTGAATTATTTACAACTATCTAGTTTCACAATCGAGAAACACTTCTATTTTCAGAATGAAGATTTGTGTTGGAGATCTCATATAGACTTGAAATCTGACCAAATTATAGTATATAAGTTAGTGTAAATCTCACCTTGTAAACTGGATTTGTGAGGTTGAAATACACTTAAAATCTACTCACTTAGAATATGATTGGGTTACTTAGACTATAGTTTAAAATGCAATAGAAATATTGAAATTGTTGTTTAGTTTTATTTTTTCTTATTCTCTTTTTTCTAAGGGTCATCCTTGGTGTAATGGTAAGGTTGTAGTCATAACCTAGTTGTCGTGGATCTAATCCTGGAAACAACCAAGTAATGACAAAGTGTTGCAAAAACGGCCCTGGTCATTGAGCTGGTCAAGACATTGGATCAATGGGCCAATAGTGGATCACTAATTAGCTGGGTTGATCTAGTCTGCTTTAGCAAAAGTAAAAATAAAAATGTATTATATATGTCTAACATAATTTGACAACTCTAACCTAAAATTAAAGTTTTTATAATAATAAAGTACTAATATATGAAATGGCTAATAAAGTTCAAGCCAATTTGATTTAAAAGTTCAATTTAAAAATATCATTATGGTCGGACCAGTCAGTTTTGATTTTATAACTATGAAACTATCACTTCCTCCAGACATGCTACAGATCATCTGCATATGCTATATGTATATCATCAGCACATGCGAGATGTATCTGTTCGAGATGCATATAATGTCGAGCGATAATCATTCCAAAATCCTAATCTCTATTTTTACTGTTTTGTTTTAGGCAATGCTAAAGCTGACTTAGCTGAGATACTAGTTTGTCTGTTCTTCAAATTCTCGTCATTGAAATGTCTTTTTGTGTATTATTTGTATACATGTGTGTGTGTGTGTTTTTGTGTGTGTATTCATGGATTTCTGATTTCATAATTTCAGGCAAAACATTGTTACAGAAGACATAAGCAAGCTCTTTGTTAAGAAACACCGCTGACATTTACGTCGTAGAAGTTTGCATAATGAAATCAGTGATGGGTAAGAAATGCACCCGAGTATGTGGCACTCTACCTGGTTGAAAGTGCTTGCTTTTGTAGAATGTGTACTCGTTTAACTTTTAAGCTTGTTTATATCAGTAGGTTGTACTTTTGTCTAGTTGATCATATTAAGTTGTTGACCTAAGCTCAGCCAAGTAAAAGAAAATGGAGCGCAAAACCTGTTATGGGTTATTTGCTTCACGGCAAATGAATTGGGTTTTGTTATAATTTAGCATTCTTGAGAGTACTATGGATGATATTTCCATGCTTTGTTCAAGTTTTATCAATATTCGCCGTCCTGCAAGGTATTTTCAGAAGGTAAAAGACCATGCATAAAGTATGTGAACTTGTCTTTCAATTATGGTTCACATTTCCTTTAGTTAAACTCTGATATGATCTTCATTTTACGATTTTTCAGCCCCTTCCTCTCTTATATATATATATATATATATATTTATATATATATATATATATATATATATATATATATATATATATATATATATATATATACAGAGAGAGAGCGCTTTGAAATGATGATTAGGCTATACGAGATAATTAGAGACCAATTTGAGACCCCACTACTCTATTTATAGCATCTACAATGGTTATCAAACTCACTTGTTAACCTGGAAACTCGTCTACGTCTTTCACAAAGACCCATTGTTTGAGTTGATTCTTAAGCAAACTCGCTTATGTGTGTACTTATTTTGTTTAATTATGTTATTGAAATATTGCATTAGTTTGTTATTTCTATATTTTTTTTTTCATATAAAGTAAACTCTTAATATGATCATGTAATTGAATTTGATAACCTTGCTCTATACTACACGACAAAAACATCGCTATCACATCCTCACATATACCTTATTCTTGATGATTCCAAGATATTCAAATATTAGGGTAGCTCACTTCTGGTAGCATTTACCTTGTTATGCTTGGATATGTTATTTACTCGCTCACAATTAAGCACCATAAAGAGTTAGGTAGATTGATTATCTAGTATATTATTAGAGTGCAATCCTTCCTAAATGAAATAGAAGTCCCAGTCTTATCCCCTTTCATTCTAGACTGAAAAAGATTTTTAGAAGTTGTAAAAAGAAATATTCTTGTAGAATTAAGTACTTTTATAGTGACTCCTATTATTGAGAAAAACTAGGTACTAATGGATCAACTAAGTATTGAACCATTGGATCTCTCTAATAACTAAGGTAAAAAGTTGATCTTTAAAACAATGAAATAATGTTGCGTCTAGCCAATGGATTAGAGTTCATTAGAAGAGGAGGAGGTATAGACCCTTGAGATCAGTTTGAAGAAGAAACGAATTTTGGAAGAGCCTATGGTAAACTTCCAACTGAATCTATTTAATTCATTTTAGTAAAACAAACAAAGTCCCTGGAAGAATGTTGATAAGAAATTGAATAAAAGGTCAAATAAGTTGTTGAAGATGGATTTCGTAAAGGAGGTCACTTACATAGACCTTAACACAATCAACTCCAAGGATACAAATCGTTTGTGGTCGACACCAAAAGAGCAAACAATCTTCTAATTTTTTAAAGAGTTTTTTCTTGTTCACCGCTCAGGTTTGTTTCCTCTTCGTTCGTTTATGTTAGGAATAATTCAAATGTGAGTTAAAGTTCCACATTGTTTAGAAAAGAAAACATTAAATACTATATAAGATGAAAGGTCCATAACTCCATTGCCTAAGATTTTAGGTTAAAAGTGGTGTTAAATGTCTTATATGTGTAAGACTAATGTCATATATATATATATATATATATATATATATATATATATATATATATATATATATATATATATATATATATATATAATCACCATTTTTCGATGACTGCAACCCCATATGGAATACATAAACTCAATAGTGGTATCAAAGCCGATGGTTCAGAATGACTGACCATATAACCATAACAAAAAGGATCACCATATGATGATGATTCGAGTGATTGACAACATAACCATAACAAAAAGGGGTCACTATACACCTAAGGGAAAATATACCATATGAAAAAGAAAAAAAAAAGGACTCACCCTTGAGGGGAGATTGTCACGAAAAATCTAAGTGTGAGTAAAAGTCTCACCTCTTCTAGAAAAGACAAAGTTAAACACTATATAGGATGGAAGACCCATAACCCCATTGCATTAATGTTTTGGGTTAAAAGTGGTGTCAAATGCCTTATATGTGTAAGACTAATGTCATATAGATATAATCACAATCTCTCAATGACTAAAACCCATATGATGAAATATAAATCCAACAGTGTAAATAGCTCTTTCTTTGTTGTCTTCATTGTTTTTGCTCACCATTTGTTGCGTGACCACATTGTTTGGTTGTTTTTCTATAATGACCATCATTGTTGGACTCAGTTCTCGTTCAAGCACTACACTCCTAGATTTGCATTAAAATTTTATATAATGATATGTTTGATTTATTTTTTATTGTATGTGTCATGATAAAAGCATGAAAAATGTATATTTAATGTTAGAAAACAATAGATTTTTTTTTTTAGAATTTTCTAAATAGTATAGGTAAGTGAAATAAATCTCTGAAATGTAAAAAAAAATGGGAGACAAACACCTAAAGAAATAGAAAAGAGATAGTAAATAGTGAAAAATTGAAATTGTTGGGATCCCTAACCTCTTCCCCTTCATTTAAGGTTTACAACAAAAGTTATGATCATTTCAAGTATTTTATCCACTAAATCTTTCCAAAACAAAACATATGACAAATATGTGCAATGTACACACTGTATAAACAAATATATAATAGTAGAAGTTAGCACAAAAAGTAAAAAATAAAAAAATTGACTCAAAAATCACGTTCTACCAGTTTTAATGATTTTTTTCAAAATTATTACTAGAGGTAAAAATTGAATTTTTGTGTTGCTCACTTATGGTTCAACCATGTTATCTTGTGTTGTTAACTCTTGATTTAAATTTTAAGGTTGTTTAAAAGAATGTAAGAACTACTAAAATGATTCTTTTTTTTTTTAAATTCCATAATAGGTTGGATGAAAAAATCGTAACCTATTCATGATTATAGACAAAAAATTATTGTTTATAGTTATGAATAAACTATGACTTTTCTTATCCAACTGTAGCCTATCATCATTTTTTTTATAAATATTTTTTAAGTCCATAGGCTACAATTTTTCAAGAACTATGGTTGTTATGTATTATAGGCTACAATAACCATAGCCTATAATTTATCATTTTTTTTATACTATGCATAGATATAGTACGATTCATTAACCATAATTTAACATTGAAAATAATCGTAGTCATATCCATTTGTTGCTCTAGTGTAACCAAATCATAAAATATGACAATGTAAACATTATTAAAACTACAAACACTCTAATGTTGTAAAGTACAAGATGAGTATTCTTTGGACTTCACTACTCTTGGTTAAAACTAATTTTGTTTAGAAAGGTTATTAGTGTGGAATAACATCGTTCTTTAAAAGATCTTTGATGTAGAAACATCTTCATGAGATCCTCTTGTAAGACCAATTAAAAGAGCATTTTCTACAGTATAAAATAAGCATTTGTAATATTAGAATTGTACCATGAAATGCTTAAGATCATATCTCTTTATTGTATATTCAAGAATAAGCTGATCAAACAAAGATAATTACACATGATGTTTTGCGTCCATTCCTATAAAAAGAATATTACATTTGTTGTTATCAAATGAATTATTATGTATCTCATCATCATATGAATCATGACTTGATACAAAACATATTCATGTTTCAACATTTTGTTTATGAAAATACTTAATCAAAACACTTTGGGATCTAATGAAATTTTCTCAATAATTTGAATTTCTAAATAAAAATAAATCAAGGAAAATTGACAATAATTGGTCAAAATGTGAAAAGCATGTCATCCATGCTTGGCCATGTTTTTCATCCTTCTTTACACTTGTCTAACCTTTTGACATAATTAAATAAGATAATTATTTAAAAATATTAAATAAAATGTTTAAATATATATTTGTCTCAAATTTTCTTTTATCATAAACATTATTGAATTTTCAAAGCATTTTGTGGAAAGAGATAGAGAAAAGTACAATGTCAAATTTTTGTTGTTTGTTACCTATTTCTAACTTAGCGAAGTTGATTTTGACTTAGCTAAACCTCTTAACTTTTTTATGTTTTTCTTGTCATCATGCAATCCTTAGCTTGATAATTTGTTGTTCTTGGCTTTATCTTTAAAGTGACATGAAACTTGTATTAATTTATTTTCACATCTCTATAAGCTTAACTTAGTTGCAGTTGCATTAATATATTTCAAAATATCCAAAGAACATTTTTGCAACTAAAAAACTATTTTTAAATATTGTTGCATCTCATGCTAAATAAACCTAATTATAATAAATCTTATAAAAACAATCTATTAAACACAAAAGTCAATTAAGAAGTCAAGATTAAAGGTTAAATGAGGGCGTAAATATGCACTCATCACATTCTTTACTTATTAAATTAACTTTTATTCAAATGCTTATTTTGGTCAAGAATTAGTTAACCTTCTTGGACTTGGATGTCTTCAAAAGTCTTCTTTCTTCATTCTTATCAATTCCTTACACTCCTTTGTCTTATTGTGTTTAATAAGCTCAAAAAGAAAATTATTATTTTGCACTTATTTTTCACATGGAAAAAAAGGAAAGAAAATATATAATTTCTTTTAAGTAAAAATAAACTCGACTCCTTAGGAATTTATTTATTCATCCCTATTTAAGACTTTTCCTATCCATAGACTCATGTTACTAGGCATATGACTTGTGAGTACTGATCTAAAGAGCTTCCATTTCATAAGTACTATCACAACAATAAATTTGGCCAACCACTTTAACAAGTTCAACATTGTCCAAGTGCAAAAAGAGAACACATGATAGAGTTAATGAAAAAGATCACTAGTTTATAGATAATAGTGTTAAATATTTCCTATAACTTGAGCTAAAGCACCGAGTATAATCAATGGAACACCCACAAACAAATAATCAAGTAGAGCCAACAAATAAAGTTATCTTAAATGAACTTAAAGAGAAGCTAAGACATGTAAAAGGTTGGTGGGATAAAGGGATACCTAGTATCCTTGGGGTTATCGTTGAATCCCTCAATCTTCCACCAAGTAGACCTCTTTTCAACTTACCTATAGGTTAGGCATTATGTTTCCTTTGAATTGAAGAACTATGTCTTTTAACGTGTGCGAGTTACTTTTCACAAAAATATACAAATATGGGTTGATATTAAAAAAATTTCAGAAAGGTAAGTCGTAGGGGGGAAAACAACTTTCAATGAAGAAGTTGTGCTACCTCTAGCGATTTTTCTTCTGCTACGAGTCAAAGTTGATCGAAAGGAGAAGTCGTAAGAGGGGTGTGAGACTTCCTTTAAGAAGTCGTAGTAGGGTCATATAACTTTAGTTTGAAGTCGTATTGTACGGGTGGATGAAATTTAATTTAAATTTGAAGTCGCCAAGGTTGGAAACGGCATTGTTTGTTTGTAATCGATACCCTGTAATCGATTACCAGCAATGTTGTTAATCGATTACCAGCAATGTTGTTGTAATTGATTACAACATGTCTGTAATCGTTTACCAGATCTTAAGTGTGAAAAAGTGGTTTTACTTATCATATTTGAAGGTTGATAATGATGTCTTTGTTCATTTCTTTATGTTCTTTGTTATTGAAATATAAGATTTGAAAGATTTGTATAAGAACTCTATTGTAAAAATATATTAATAATAATTTTTTTAATAAAAGAAGGTACATAATTGAAAGATACAAAACAACAAACTTCATTGACAAAAGGGACATGTTCCCCTATGGTGACCTTCATGGTAACAATAAGAACATTTTTTTTGGCTTATCTGGAGTTGGTTGCCCATTTCGTTATGAATACATTTAGTAACTGGTCTCCCCAATGCCTTACGCCGCATTTGAGGGTCTAAGATAAAATTTGGTCTTGTATAAGAGGACCAATAATCCTCATTTCTAAGTGGATGAAATTGAACTTGATAAGTCATATTAATGGTGTGAAGGACGTAAACAAGATTGATAAATGAGGATAATGGTAGATGAGAATAAGAATAAACTGCTATTACGTGTTGACAAAGGAGGCAAAATGCTTTAAAGTGACTATAATTGCATCACCAATCATTTAATCTAACATTGTATGACATTGGGTTTTCGACGATGATGGGTGGTTGATATTTCTTGAACTTCAAATTCTGAATTTTCTTGATCATATCATTGAACATTACAGAATGTCAATCATTGTTGTTGATTTTTTCGAAGTAAGGTAGTGATATCTTCTAAATCAATATGCTCTTAACATGGAGTATGCCTTCAAACCACATTCAACAAACCATGTTTTTGTCCTTCTAAATGTTTTCTTTATTAAAGAAAAAATAGGTAAGGAATGTGATCCCTTTAGAAATGAATTCATGCACGTAACTAGTTTTGTTGTCATGTGACCATACCTCTTGCCACCATCAAAAGCCCGAGACCACTTTTCTAAAGAAATTTTATCGATCCAAGATACTACTTGGGGAATTGGGTTCTTAGTGCGGAAAGTTTTACTTTCAAAATGGGTTGCTTGACCTCATAAGTTGTGAAAACATAATAAATGAAATTACATTGAGTGAAGAAAAATTTAAAAAGAATATTTAGCAAAGGTAAGCAAATTTAGTAACCAAGTTAATGAATTCCCTCTTAAGATCTAAAGTTTTGAATGTTTTGTTCAAGTTGAAAGCCAAATGACGTACGCAATGAATGAAGACCTTCTGATTTCCAATCAACTTGTTATGATCGTAAGGCTGACAAAATGTCCTTGCCTCTATCAGTTATCAAGCACAAATTTAGTTGCAGTGTGACATGTTCTCTCAATAGTTGAAAGAATCAAATCAAAGCCTCCTTCGTATCACCTTCCACTATAGCAAATGTCAAAGGAAATACATTTTGATTGCCATCTTGAGTGATTGTAGTCAGCAAGGTGTCATCATATCAACTATTTAAAAATGTTTCGTCAACTTGAACAATGGCTTACAATATTTGAAACCTTCGATGCATGGTTTGAAAGACCAAAAAACACGTTCCAAAATATAGCAGGATGTGTCAGTGTCACCATCAACATTCACAGGAGAACTAATGCATTGAACAATTATCCTAAGATTAGTGTCTTGGACAACATCTAACCATCCTGGTAGGTCATTGTAGGTGTATCTTTTGAAGGAAATATGGTAGATGAGTGGAAAATTGACCATTCTACTCATAATGCTACAAATATGATTTGTATTGAAAATGCCAACATTAGAGGTAGATTACTTATTGAGTCTGTGAAGGTTGAAACTTGTTTCATGCACTATATTATTTGTTACATCTACTTCCACATGCTAGTAACCTTGCACAGGCCATTGAAAAAGATACAATTTTGATGTGGGCACTCTTAACTAGAAGAGAGATTAACTAGGCTCATCTTATCAAACATCGAATGACTAAGGCCTTACAATATGATGTACCTTTCCCATATCCCCACCCATTACCATGTTTTTGGGGTACTTTCAAATTCTTCTGGAGGTTGAACCTCTGTATCGGTTAAAATGTCTACTAGAATTGGTCCTGATGCTTTGGCTCTTTTTGGTTTCCTTAAAAACCAAGATGGTAAGTAGGTTCACAAACATGACCAGCCTTAAGCTATTCCTGATGAGCAGACACCGTCTCCACTAGCTCAAGATACTTCTATACTCTTCTGACAGATGTTATGAATGAAATTTGCGATTTTCGTGCTTTTGTTGATACACGATTTCACCATTTAAATGGTTGATTAACTTGACTTGAAGAACACATGGTTCATCTCCACCATCCCTTTGGACCCTTTTAATTTTTTATTTTTTTTTTGCATGTTTAATTTGACTACTATACTTGTATTACTTATTTGCACTTGGCTTTGGTTTTTATATATCTCATTTTATTTCGGTGATCTTATATTGTTTGTTATGCTACTTTTATATGTACACAAAAGGGGAGAGATAGTAAGCAAAAGGGATTACACATATATACTCTTCAATAATATTATTTATAACTTAAAAGTTAATGAATCAATCGCTATTCTTCAACTCAAACAATGTTCAAATAAGGGGAAATAAACAATTTATGATCAAAAAGCAAAGAATATAAAAAAATAACAAAGATATCATCATCAACCTTCAAATATGATAAGTAAAACCATTTTATTCACAATTAAGATATGGTAATCGATTATAAACTTTTTGTAATCGAACAATAACATTAGTGGCTCACATAACCCCTGATAATCGATTACAAAATCCTTGTAGTGAATTACAAACAGGCAATATTGTTACCGACCTTGGCAATATTGTTTCCGACTTCAAATTTAAATTAAATTTTGTCCAACCCCACTATGACTTCAAACTGAAGTCGTATGACCCCCACTACGACTTCTCAAAGGAGGTCTCACACCCTTACAACTTCCCCTTTTGACCGACTTTGACTCACAACAGAAGCAAAATCACCCGAGGTAGCTCAACTTCTTCATTATAAATCGTTTTCCCTGCAACTTATCCTTTTTTTTTTAAAATCTGGCAATATCTGTAATTTTTTGTGTAACCCCCCACACATACAAAAATCGAAGAATCATCTTGGCAAAACCAAGTCTTAGATGAAGATAATGGTACTGCTAATCTACATATGGAACTCAATCTAATTCATGAAATTTGAAAGAAGGCAAAGATAAGAGAAGAAACTACCATGAATAAAGCATTTTAGTGGTTAATATATGCATAAGAGAATGAGTCTACATAAAGGAGACTTATTGTCATGGAAAGTCAACTCATTTCAACTAAAACAGAAATTTGAACCAACTTTCGGGTATCAAATTGTAGTTTTCCTACAAAAAGGAGCTTATGTTATGCTAAACTAAGAATTGTAATTTACATCAAAAGAGTTTTTAATTAACAATATAAATCTAAGTTTTTTTTTTTCATAAACTCTACTATTAACAATTTATCAAACATAAACATAGGAGATTAGATTCTCAATTAATAGAATCATAATCATAATAAATCAGTAGAACTTGTGAAAAGGAAAACAAAACAACAACAAAAGTAAAATTCAAATAGATCAATTCTTCATTTAGATTCAAGATCAAATATCATGGATTAATTTATTCAAAATTGACTAATAGAACGAACACTAATCAACCTAGACAAAATTTCTATGATAAATAACTCATTGAAGTTTAATTGAATTACATTCCCTTAAATAGTTTTTCTTAACATAAATAAACTATTAAGATTCGCATTTCATTAATAAATTAATTCAAAAAGTTCAAACATTGGATGCTACCAATGTTTAACAAATCCGAGAAAATGGTCTAGTATGTAAGGAATTTGACTATTCACCACACTCTACACTAGAATGAAGTCATCGAGAGGATGAACAGGAACTTGTTGGAGACAACAAAGAGCATGATGATGTCGCACTCTAGTTTGAAGTATTAGTTTATTTAACAATACAAACTTAATACACAACGAAATCTGTTTATGAAGAAGTAAAGCACTTAATTTATGTGTGCTAGCATACATATTGTATAAATCTCTAAATATACTTTGCCTATATATATACATATCCTATAGATTGCAGAATGCAAACTTCGTATGACTTATGTAACAAACAAACCTTTTAGGTAATACTAACTAGATGTACATCATCTTACCTACTATCAGTGACAGCAATTGGAAAATATCTCAGGAGAAAGACATTTGTGTGGCTAAACCATCACTCTTGAGATGCAGATGACAAGAAGTTATCCACTGTCTCCACAGTTTGTCCTTCAGTACTGGTCAAGTTATTTGCATCTACATCACAATCTACAATTTCTGGTTGGCAGTTTCCTTCCCATGGACTCACAGACTTTCCATATGCACAAATGTTGGCCTGTGATGATGATCCTGCATGTGGATGGAAGCATGTCATGTTGTTCTGACACTCAAGGCCAATTGTTCTTGCAGTAGAAAGCAAACCAGCATTCCCTTCTTTGGAAATGTAAGAGTTACACTGCTTTTGAAAGGGGAAAGTACCCAATTCACTATCTATTTTCCCCTTGAGGTGTGCCAAAATGCTCCTCAACCTTGCCAATTCTGCTTCAAGAAGTGCTTGCCCTTGTAGTTTCCTTGCTAGTTGCTGATTCACCAAACGCAATTTCTTAACTTCCTCCTCCAAGTATGCAGTGTGAGCCTTCTTCTTCTCCCTATACTTTCTAACTGCTTCTCGGTTGCCAGAAGGCCTTTTTGGTTTGGAGTTGGTGTGGTGGTGCTCCTTGTGGTGATCATCTTCAGGTGCAAAAATTTGGGTGTGAGTGTGATAGCATGTGTGTGTGTGAGCAGCATCAGGGCCAGGTGGGTTGCAAGTGTGAGTGTGGGTGCATGTTCTGCTGCTACTCCTACATAATTCAGGAACTGTGTTCACAGATGTTGAAGCCTGAAAACTGCTAGATGACTCTGGATTCAGAAATAGAACATTGTTTGAAAGCTTATCAGAAAGCTCAGCATTTCCATCATCCATGTGTTCTTTCTGCACCCCAAACGAATAATCAGCAGAAGTCTCTCAACAAAAGGGTGCGTCTGCAACATCTATTTGAAATTAACTACCACTATGACATGAAAATGAAACAGAACACAAAAAACCTTCCCAATATATTATGTAAATCAGAGGCACACAGACTTAATATGGAATATATGCAAAGAAGCATATACCTAGAACAAAAACAGTCAAACAATTCATTTTGAGGGGTCCTGATCAAGGAATATATATATATATATATATATATATATATATATATATATATATATATATATATATATATATATATATATATATAAATAAATATATAAAATATTAT
>Ga0214542_1007521_pt1 | contig 18923 bp, 9 predicted proteins | sample CNSS1metaG_FD_160096 | JGI IMG/M metagenome (GOLD analysis project Ga0214542, IMG submission 160096) | Root nodule microbial communities from cowpea collected in UCLA plant growth center, Los Angeles, California, USA - CNSS1 | ecosystem: Host-associated > Plants > Roots > Nodule | place: USA...
ATATATATATATACATATATATATATATATATATATATATATATATATAGGTATGGGTCAGAATTTGATTTCTGAATTATATAAAGATTAAATTACTCTTTTCTTTCGATTGCTTCTTTCGTTTGCTTCCTTTATTTATCAAGTAATACTATAATGGTCAAAGTTTTTAATTTCGTCCTCATTTCCTTAAAAATGATTCAATTTAGTTCTCATCTTGTTAGTTTGACCAAACGGTATTTAATTTAGTCATCACCATGTTAGTTTGACCAAACAGTATTAAAGGTCAACGTCACGTGTTAATTTCTAATTTTTAATTTTTTTTAAATTTTTTTTAATTTTTTACACGTGTCACTTCATAGTTGCGTCATGTGTCAAAATGACTCAATTTAGTCCTTATATTTGTTTTTAGTTTCAATTTAGTCACAATTTTTATAAAAATGAAGTAATATTGTCTCTCCTTGACACTCAATTTACATTTTTATAAATCTTATGATGATATTCTTACTAAAATTAATGTTTTTATTAAATATCTCTATAAATATTTTAAATTAACTTTAAATTATATACAAAACATTAGATTTTGGTTTTGTTTTGAACTTGAAATTTAGTTCCTAAACTAATGTGTGACAAGTTATTTGATTTTTAATCTTCACTAAATTTGTATAATATATTTGAAGCCTTTATATATGATGAAAAAATTGTTAATTTTTGAAATTAAGTTTGGGGTTTAACTTTGTTTAATAATAAAACTAAAAAAAACTTGTTTAAAATATTTCCACAAATATTTAATAAAAATGTCTATTTTATTAAAAATATCATCATAAGATTTATAAAAAAATTAAATTGAGTGTCAATTTAAGGAGGGACAATATTGCTTATTTTTTTACAGAAATTGAGATTAAATTGAAACTAAAAATAAATATAGAGACCAAATTGAGTCATTTTGACATTTGACACAACTTTGAAGTGACACATGTAAAAAATTCAAAAATATTCAAAAATACCATAAATTGATATATATGACATTGACTTTAAATTAACGGTAAAGACCAAAATAAATCATTTTTAAGAAAATGAGAATCAAATTGAAACAACAAAAAAATTAAGATCAAACTAATATTACTTGATAAAAAGAGGAAATTTAACTTATATAAACAACATTTAGTAAGAAGCTTTCCCCACGAAAAAAAGAAAACACTTAATTCAGAGAAATAAAACACACCTTGGCGATCTGCATATTGAGATAAAACAAACACAGCAACTCACGGTACTTGCAGATAAGTTTTTAACTAAACACAAATGGTGTATAAAATACAATTCTAAAAGGAAGGAGAGAATGCAGATAATGTTAATGAAGGGTCAAAGTTTTGTATATTCTAATTTTATTATATAGGAATGAATAAACTAAAAAAAAAAAGCGTTGAATTTTGAGACAGTTTGACCTGGTGCCAAACATCTAGATCCTAAACTTGTGGTGCAAAACAATGAACGTTTAAGGAAAATACTATAGTTTGATTTAGACTTCTAGCTACTGAGCTTTGTCTACACTAGGCGAAGAAACGCAGAAAGTAAATGATTATATATAAAGTAGAAGAAAAAATTACATATACCACGGGATTGAGTTAAGATTAAGAATGATGAATTGATGTAAAGGACTATAACTACAACTCAACAACTTCATCTCCCCTGCATTCCCCAACATCAATCACCATACTTCCTTTCTTCTTCGTGCGTCGAACCCTACAACAATTTCTTCTCGGAGCCTGCTCAAACCAACAAAACCCTTAGCCAAATTCTCATTCCATTCACTTGAATAGCAAATAAAGAATTCATAATAATGCTAGAAAATGATGAACACATTTGAATTAGGTTACCTTATCCCACAAATGCGGGTCAATTTTCTTACGAACTTCCACCGATTTGATCCGGGTCGGATCCTCCATTTTCCACTTGCAATCGGGGTTTTGCTGAACCCGAATATAGTAACTTGAAGTTTCATTGGCAGCACTGTCGTACACCGCCTCTGACAAGAAATAGACAAAAGGTTTCTGACAAACATGGCGGCTGACGGGGCGGGTGTTGAACGGGTACGCCGTGTAATCGGCGCGTCTGTACCAGTTGAGAAACGTCCTCGCCGGCATCTCCATTTCCCGGGCCGAGAAAATTCCCCGGAATATTTGAACCGCGTATCCCCACGAAACGGATACGGTCCAGGTCCGGGCCTTGTCGTAGCAAATAGATTGCTGCATGAGCCCGGCCGGGTCCAGCTTCATGGGCCCGCTCAGCCGCTTCAGAGCCCGCACCCGGCTCACGTTTGGAAATATGGGCTCTACCACGTCCAGGTGATGTAGTGACACCAGCGGTGCAAGTGGATGGGCCGCCAGAAGCCCAAACAGATTGCCGTACACATCGAACTATTATTCAATGTCAAAATCAGAAGAATAATCATTTATACGTCACAAGATTACAGAATTAATCCACTCAACCCAAAAATATTTCTTGAAAACCCGCTTGCATACCCAGAAGTCACGTGTGGGCTTTACACATGTGTGGGCTTTACACATGTGTGGACTTTGTACACGTGTATAATTTTAGTTAGTATTAATAAGGTTTGATCAAACAACACAATTATGTAGGGTAAGTGGGAATTAGGAAGGGTCTTATCTACCGACAAAAGACAATAGTTTATGAACGACGGAGGACATTGTGGCCCATGTTTTCATGCTACGTGTCTTATAGTGTGTGATATTAAATTTTTAAATAAAACATAAGTGGGTTCCTTCAACTGCACCTTAAGAAGATCACAGAAAAATGTGTGTTGTGTGACACGTCGATAATCACATTTATTTTACACTATTCAATAAATACAAAATGTTAATGTAAAGGAGAAAAAGACTTCAAATTGAAATCAACAAGGTTTTTTTTTGTCATGGATAGGGTGGGTTCAATGGGTTAGGTTTGAAAAAGGAAGTCAATTTATATTTATGATGGGTCATATAATTTAATTTCAAAGATAACCTAGTTTTTAAAATTAATTAATTCATCTTAACCTTAATGCTCCCACATAAATTCACAATTTGATTAAATCTCTCTAATTTCTTCTGACACTATCCACTTTAAATTTCAACAATATCGGTAAATAGCAATAAATGTGTCCACCTATGCACCCAGAAAATAAATCATCTGTTACTATCTACGTTTTGGCATCTAACGGTGGCTGTCGTTTTCCATTTTTGCATCTTGCGGCTACGAGCCATTACATATTTCTTTTGTTGTCATGCATAAATCACTCTTGACCCCAATAGCATAAAGCTTTTAAAATTTACACACAATATTAAACACTACAAAGAAAATTAAAATTAAAAATTAAACAAATTTTTTTTATATAAACTTAGTTATTTAATGTCTCTGTACATAACATCTTGTATCTCATGAAATTATATAAATAATGACAAAACTTTACACTACCATTTTGTAAAAAATTGTCAAAATTAAGCTGAAAAAATGTACTACAATGAACCTAAAAGTCTTCCACTTCCTACTCTCACTAACCCACTTTCTCACCACTTCTAAATGTTCAAGTTTTCTCCATTACCAATCATACGAATGGACTGAGTCAATCAATATCTGAATTCTGAAGTCACAGACACAATTACTTTCTTTCTCTATCTATGTTAACCCTATTTTCCTAGATTTTTTTTCCTATGAACCTAAATTTGTCACAAGCCAAAGAACACCAATGCCACAATCCAAACAACAATGAAAACTAAAAATTCTCAGAATAACAGAGTTCTGTTCTAACCTGATGAAACCCTTTCTCCTTGGTGAGAGGAACTCCTAATTCTGCCATACAAGCTTGAATTCTGTCATCAGAGCCATATAAACCAGGGTACCTCTGAATGCACCTATCTTGCATTTTCTCTAATGCCACAGCCAGAGGATAACTAATGGCGAAACCACCACCCCCATAAGCCATGTTGTAAGAAAAATATATATTCTGCAAGTGACTCTCTGAAGAACTCCCAATGTAATAGAACTGGTTATGATCATACTTCTGCAAAACCTTCACCAGATTTTCTGCAACAAAAACGGTGTCGTCATCCCCCATCACAAACCACCTCACATCCTTCATCCCAAGCCTCAGAGTCTCAGACACTATGCGCGAGATTCTAATCGCCGATCTATGCCCCTTCGGATTCCTATACTTGAACCTGGAAGTGTCACCGGAGATCCTCAACAAGGGCAAGGAATTTTCATCGCCGGGTTCGGTCTTCACCCTCTGCTCCAACCACACGACTCCACGCATCTCATTGGGCCTCCACCACATCTTGATGTACTCTTTTCGCTGCTTCCAGAGCTTCGCCGAGGCCCCTATGCCGAACACTATGTGGGAAAGGTTGGTTTGTTCGAAAGGTGGAGGCTTTTGTTCCGGCGGTGGGGGGTTGTTGGATGTGTGACGGTGAGTGACGGTGGGAATGTGGGGTGGTGGTTGATCACAGTCGTAGGTGTGGCTGACGAATCTGAGGGAGTAGAAGAGGTAGGAGATGGAGATTAAGAGGAAGAAGAAAGCCATGAGCTTTGAGAAGCTCCATGGAGAGTATAAATGGTCAGGGTCTTTGAAATTGTTCTTCATGATGGACATGGTTTTCTTTTCAAGCGTTTATCAGAAAGATGATGAATTGAAATTGAAACCCCAAAAGCTTTGTCATGAGAACCCCATGGATGGGTAGATGAAGAAGAAGGAGAGAGAGAGAGAGAGAGAAGGGGAAGATTATTAGATTTGGTAAAGTTTTAAGCTCTGCATAGTACCACACCGAAAAGAGTGCCTGATAAATGATAAACAAAACAAAAACAAAAACAAAAACAAAAACGAAAACGAAAACATTGTTTGGTCTGAAGTTAAGATTAAATCTTAAATTTAACAAACTACTGCAATATGCTAACGCCAGTTCTGCAGTTTATTCATTTGATTACTATGCAAAAACGTAACTTTTTTTTTACTAACCGATTAAAATTCATTTCAGTTGTACTATTTAAAATAATGATTCTATATGAGTTAATTTAACCCATTCTCCTCCACTGATTAAAAAAATGTTTACAGATTCATTAAAATTGATAAAATATTAAAAATCATAAAAGAACCTGTTATTATTATGTATCTTATTAAAAAAAATCAACATAATTCTTTGACAGGCACTTTTATTATTTATTTATTAGTGAAAGAGATGAATGCCTCTAAATGTATTTTAAAAGATCGAAGTTTAATTTATATGACTTAAAAAATTATAAAAGTTTCTTATCTAAATCTCTTTGCTTGAAAATATTTTTAAAATTGTTACAGTATTTTTTATCTACCTTAGTTTGCATATCGTTCAGTCCATATAATAAAATATGTTAACTAAAAGAAGATGTTTTCAATATCAAGATTGAAATAAAAAAAAGGTTTTATAACTATAAAATTAAACAATTAGTTATCTATAAAATAAAGAAAAAAGAGAAAGGGAAAGTTATGGAGAGTTTATAATTGAGGAGTCCATATTTGTAAATAAGACAACTATATGTATATTCGTTATTCTCTCATTCACATACCTTTTCTGATTTTTGCATATTTATTCACATACATTTATTTAGTGATTTTGTATATATTAACTTTCAATAGAAAGTATGTATTAAAAAAAACTGTGTTACTTATAATCATATTTTACTCTAAGTTTTTAAATCGGGTAAATATTTTAATTCAGATTTAAATGTGAATTTAATTTTTCGAATTTGGAATAAGTTTAGTTTTCGAATCGGGTAAATATTTTAGTTTTATACTATTCTCAAATATGGTTTACTTATAAATAAATTTATCCAATAACTTATCTTAATCAGTGTTTTTGTTTTCATGTTCACCACCCATTTTGGCTGCAGCATACGTGTCTTTACTAAAAAAATATCATAACTAAAGTATATACACTATTAATAGACAAAAAAAATGTGTCTTTATTGTTTCTTCCCACATCAAAATCTAACCATAGTAACAAAAAAACATAACCATATTATGTATTTTTGTTATAAAAAGAACCATCATAACATTCTTCAAACTCATTTTGGAAACTCGGAAGAAAACTATGATGGAACTGTTAGTGTTTGCTTCAAAGATGGAATATTTTATATATGTTTATCTGTAACTGCTAACAGCATTGCATTTCAATCATACAACTAATCCACCACTTCAACTACTGTTACGATAATGTTTTTTTCACAATAGATTATACTCCATAAGATATCTGAAAATTTAAATAAAAAATATAATAATCTTTTTTGTTTTCATAAATATTTATGTAAAAAATATTTCATCTTTTCTCATTTCTACGTCTTAATAAATAAGTTGTCTAAATATTAGACAGAACCTGTGAAATAAAATAATAAAATGTTATTAATATTATTTCAAAATCTAAATTTTGTAAAGATTTAGAAAATAATTAGAAAGGCAAGTGATCTCTTATATATAGAACAAAAATATTTTATCATTAAAATGTAAACGTTAAAACTTATAAATAGAAAATTTGATTACTCAAGTTTCATTTCAAAATAATCGCTTTCTCTTAAAAACTATTTATTCTTTTACTCTGATTTCTTTTTAAGTTTCTGAACTATTTGTTCATTTTTGTGAAAATTATAGTTTTCCATAGATATCCTAATGTATAATATAATAATCCTATGCAATAAAAATTTCAAACGAGTAAGTTTTTAAATTTTAGAAGTTTTGCATGCATGAATGGAGTGATGCTCGTAGGTGACTCATTTCAATATAAGATGAGTCTTTTTGTCTTGGATTATTAAAATGTGTTTAGATTGTTTAAATGAGTTTTTTTGTGTACGAGTATTATATCTTGTGAGAATAACAATTATGAAGTTCTTTTAAGATTGAAAAGTTTGATCTAGGTAAGAGAAATTAGTTTAAGTTTGATAATATTTTGGGATATAAAATTTAAATTTAGAAGTGGAATGGTCATAAATTATTGAATTTTATGCATGTTTAGTGTGTTTGATTTAATTTGATATGTTGAATATCTTTGATAGTCTAATTTGTAGTCTATTGGATCAAATTAATTTAGTTTGATGTTATTTTGATTAACTATATCAATTTTGAGATAAGAAAATGAAAAGAAAGGGTTAATATGGGTCGTCTGAATTATAAAAAGAAAATTGATTTATTTTTAAAGCTTTATGAATTATGTAGAATTGTTTGGAGAGTCTATCAAGTGAAATATAATTTTTTAAGATCTAGAGAGCTAAAAAAGCATTATTTATTGAGCAAACCTTTAAATAAGACTCGTAATATTTTAGTTTGTTAGGCAAGCCAAACTCTTGATGAACGAAATTAGTTTTACGAAAAAACTCGAAAGCTCAAAGAGATTAGTCATTTGACAAGTCAAATCTCTCTATGTGAGTCTCTCCCAATGTTTGGGTCACTCAATAAGTCAAAATCTCCCCCAAGGAAACTATTTTTATAAAGCCTTATGGTCATTTGATAGGCAAGTGAAATTTCCACTTGAGAAGTCAAAATTCATTTGTTGTGTTAACATATTTGGTTGAACAAACATAATTTTGGCCGAATTAATTTCAACATATTTTTAATTTGTTGAGTTTGCCAAATAATAGTTAAGGAGAGAGTATTTTATGAACTTTAAAGAAATAAGGTTTTGAATGCTTTTAAATGCTAAAATTGGATTATTCGTTGTTGTTTGTTATATTTGATTAATTTATTGTACTTGGATTATATTAATGCAATTGAAAATTAATTATGATTTATTAGCTCTTAAATTGAGAAGAAGTATATATGATTGATGATATGTGATGATTTTTCATTGAGATGAGATGTATATGTGAAATGCATGATGATTTAATTTCATATATGATAGTTTGTATAATGTAAACATAATCATTTTCATATTAGTTAAGGTATAATTGTATCATATTCATAAGAGTAACACTACACTCCAATTATAAGTAAGGTTTTCATATAGGTTAAGAAATGTCCCTTCAGGTCACATTTTACAAGGATAAGGCTATATTTCAACCAGAACCATAATACTAACAATGAGCAATATTTCAAAGTTTACATCTTTTCATACCTATTTTTGGTGAAACCAAACTTATTTTAGCGAATGTGATGTAATTTTCTCCACTAGCATGTCCCATACTCTCCTAAGTACAATCACATTTATATATATATATATATATATATATATATATATATATATATATGTACAATTTTCTAACATAATTTTTTTCTATTGGTGTGTCTCACATGTGGTTATAGATAATAGTAGAAACTTGGACAAAAAATTCAAGAGGCCAAATTAGATATTTTATATATAAATTTTTTCTCAAGTTTAGCTGATATAGATACGTTTTTTTTTTCATTTCATCACAAGTCTTTATCTTGAAAAAAAATTAATTCTTTTACTAATTATCATAATTTTTCTAATATAAATTTATCACCTTTCACATATTCAGAAAAAGATAAATTTATCATCACAAGTGGTACATAATAGACAAATTTACCACATGCAAGAGGAAAATAGATTACTTCAAAAAATAGAAAATGAACTTACTTATAAAACGAAATTTATTGTTCCAAAATGTTCCTTAACTCTTCAATTTCACGGTGGTACAATTTAGTTTTAAAAAGGATAAGAAGTTGAAGGTGAAAATTAAGATAGAAAGGGGAAGGTGAGAAAGAAACAGAGGTATGAAAAAGAGAGAAACCAAAGAAAGAAGAAAAAAAAGTTGAGGGAATTTTTTCTAAAATTAATATAAATAATAATATATAAATAAATTTTAAAATATAAATATAATTTTATAATATATATATATATATATAATTTAAAATATAAATAAAATTTTATAATATATATATATATATATATATATATATATATATATATAAATTAAATTAGAAAACTTGGGAGAGTCGTGGCTCCCCTTAGTCACATCGAAGGTCTGTCAATGATTATAAATACACATATGTGCACATTCCACACTCATGTTGTCACAAACACACCTTTTTGGAGAACTACTGATGCAATTTTTTGTATCGCGTCTCCTACCGATAGAGGACTATCTTGATCTCATATATGAAGAACTTGAGGAGGAATCAATGTAATTCAAAGGACCATGAACTTAGAAGAACAATTTTCTTTCCAACTATTGATGTTCCATGAAGATTGGAATTTAAAGGACATCAAGATTATGATTTGGAGCACACTTGAACAATAGCTTTTAGACAAATACAAGTCTTGTAATTTTTCTTTGTTTCCTTTGTTTTGTAAGCTCGTTGAGCATCTCCATTTCTATCTAATTTTATGTTCTTTATCTAATTTTCTTGTTTATATTCAATAAAAGGTTTAAAGTAACAAATGAATATAATATTTCTTGGATAGGATCATATCACCTACATTTGCAATCACAGGATGAGCTTCTCATATAATTTCCTTTACTAATATGTCGCTTACATTTGTGTAAGAAAAAACACACCTTTATGAGCTAATCTCTAAAACAATTTTATCTATTAATACACATATCAATGATGTGCGGGGTAACCATAGTCTCCAAAAACTTTTAATGCAAATATTTTGAGTAATGTGCTAATCACACTTGAGTAGATACAATTACACCTATCTTAATAAACATTTGATGCAATTTTATCTAATAAAGTATCTTCCACACTCGTTCACGTAAACACAATCACAATTTTATAGATAAATCTTTAATACACTTTTTTGTTCTAAAGTTTTCCGTTTTTATCAAATCTTGTGTTATGATATTAATATATATATATATATATATATATATATATATATATATATATATATATATATTTATATATTCATGAAATAAGTATGTAAAATAATTAAACTTTTTTACAAGTTAAAATGATGTCGTGAAAAAACTAAACTGAAAGAACTTTTAATTTATAAATAAGACATAAGTTCATTTTAAGAAGGGTTAAATATGTTTTTGGTCCCTCAAGTTTCAGTGAATTTTGGAATTAGTCCCTCTTTCGAAACTTTATACCAATTCAGTCATTCATCTTTAGAAATGTGTGGATTTAGTCCTTCTTACCAATTTTTGTTAAGTTTATTTGACATTTTAAACGCATTTTATGATAATATTTGAGTTAATATTGAAGCAAAAATGTGTCAAATGGTATAAACAATTCAAATACTATCATGAAATGCGCTTGAAACGTTAGATAAACTTAACAAAATTTGGTTAAAAGGACTAAATTCATGCATTTTTAAAGATGAAGGACTAAATTGGTATAAAGTTTCGAAGAGGGACTAATTTCAAATTTCACTGAAACTTGAGGGACTAAAAACATATTTAACCCTTTTAAGAAATATTATTTCTAACGTAATCACATTCCATATATTCCAATGAAAATAATTAATTTAGTTGTAATTTTAAAAGAATATTGCCAAATATTAAATTAACCTTTACTATTAACGGTTTTTCAACTTTTCTTATTATACATTAATACAAAAATACTTATAACATTTAATGTAATCAATAATAAAAATACATATAAAATTTATATATATCATAAATATCTTCTATAAAAATACCAATAATTGTCTTAACATTTTTTTTACCATTTCAAATATATTTATTTTCAAGACACTAGCTAGACTCGTCCACCTATAATTCACTTTGGTTGGGAGCTTCAAATAGTAACTTAAGGGGTGGTAATAGTATAACTCTATTCTCAGGCCACGAAAAGCCTACAATCTAATGAATGAAAGATTGTTCTATGTCACTTTCACTTTTCAGTACCTTTTCAACTGTTGCAACTATCTTCACCATAACTATCAATTCGAGATTTTCTCATCCACCTTTCTATTAGTCACTACCAGAATTCCTCTCTACTTCTTCCCCAAAACCCCAATTTTCCTTCTTTATGGGAGAATCTATATTCTCTAAAGTATATTAAAGGAGAGAAATTCTAAGTCTTACTTTAGTGAATTTTAAGTCTAATTCAATCCCACAATGACTTATTATTTATATATTATGAAATTGGCTTAATGTGGTATTTTTAACGCACACTCTCACCTTCACGTCGAGGTATGTTCATCTCGTGTATAAGACTATAAATTAGTAGGTAGTCCACTAGCGGGTCTGATAACGGATATGGACATAAAGAATGTTGAAGAAAGTTCGTTAGGATAAGTTCTAACCTGACTCTGATATCATGTTAGAATTGGACTTTAAACCTAACTCAATTCCCACAAAACCGGCTTATTTTTAAACAATGCTATAAAATCGATTTATAAGATAAAGTTTAAACCCACTTATATATTATAAAATTGTCTCATCTTTAATCTTTAACCGATGTGAAACTTGAAACATTTATGCGAATTAAAAATCATGGCACAACTTCATTTGATTCAAGTACAGTGATGCGTAACCAACAGACACATACATGTATATTACAATAATTACATAGCCATATATAGAACTCAAATTCTGTAGCTGCTGTTGTGTTTAGGTTGCTGAAGACTAGTACAAAGTTTCTACCTCCATGGTAGTGGTGGTGACACCAGGTGAACGGGTGTCAGAATCGGAAACCAAAGTGATCAAAAAGTCAAATAGATCAGTGGCTATAACTGCAGAGGTCAAGTCCTCTTTATGCAGAGTCCTCCTTTTGCCTTGCATGGCGATGATCCAGGACCTTCTAGTAAGTTCCTGAATGAAGAGCTCACAAGCCTTGGAGAAGATAATCGGAGCCTCCCCTGATATCATTTTAACATCATCCCCTGATTTCTTCATGATCTTCTTGATCCTTGCCAAGGGCAGAGAGTGGGGTCCTGTCCTTCCAGCTACCCCTCCACACAGTAACCCTGAATATGCACCAGCTTGTCTCATATCTCTTCTTCTGGGTTAACTTCAGCTTCAATGGTCTCTGTTATACTCTTAATTGTAGCTTCAGTGTTATATATATATATATATATATATATATATATATATATACACCATTTTCATTGAACCTTTCGTAGCTTCACTCCATTAACATGGCCGGCCAAGCCTGCTTCAGCTCACAAATTGGTGTTTTAATAAGTAATTATGATGATGATTCTTAATTAGACTCTTTGACTGCAAGACTTTTATTCTTTTTTTTATATATATTTGTTGCTTGTGTCAAGAAGCATCAGTGATCATGATGAACTCAAAAGAGCTTAAAAAATTAAACATTAAACAATATATTTTTGGACCTTAATAGTGTTATAAAGTTTTCGATATTGTATTCAACTTTTTATTTTTATATTTTCATGTTAGGTACCAACTAGTCGTGTGTTAGCTTTTAATGGAGGGAATGAGATTAAGGAAAACTGATACAGTTTGAATGATTTTTTTTATCATGCACTAAAAGGGAAGGCGAAGTGTCATATTTTATCAGTATTTAATACAGTAGGCAAAGTTAAAGTTGTTTTGTGAAAAAACAATTGAACTAATTTTATCTTAAGAAATTTTACCGACTATTTTTTTTTTTGTTTTTTTTGCAAACTTATGAAGTGAATTATTTTAATTGATATGTAAAAGTTTTCGCAATAAATTTTAAAATATGATAAAAAAATTCCGAATTCATAAGTCTGAGAAGAGCAACTAAAAGCATTTTTATATAATTTCTATTAGAAGAAACATAAAAACGACTAAAAACACTTTTCTAGATTTCAAAATCAAGAAATTCATTCTTCCTTTTATCATATTTGACTTGAACAATGAAATTTTAATTTTTTTTATTCTCTTAATGTGTTCATTGCCTTCCTTTAAAACAAGTTCATTACCTTTTTTTTCTTCCTTTAAAAATTAGACAAAATCCATAAAAATTACATAAAAAATAATTCAAGACAATTATTTTAATCATTTCCAAATCTTAATTTAATATCATTTTATTTTACAGTTTGCTAAAAAAGATCCTCATAGTTTTGATTAGTTATTATATATTTTTTAAAATGTTGGTTAAATATACCTTTTTTATTTAAATATAATTTTAAAAGACCAATAGACTACCTCCCCTATATTTTTGTCTCACTTAATATTGTTTACATGATTTTAAATTACAGTAAATCATTAATAAATTGAAAAGTCCCTTATTTATTGAATGTTTATATATATATATATATATATATATATATATATATATATATATATATATATATATATATTTTAAATCCTACTTATGCTTGATTCCTTTTAAATTTTTTAAATATTAATACAATTAAAGATTATGCATACATTATACAGATTAAAATATTAGTAATAGAAAATGTTAGTCATGAAAATAAACGCTCACACTTTTCTCCTCAAATTTTCTATAAAATAAGATTTAATTGTTTTACCCGCTCGAATTTTCTGTCCAAACTTGCTGTGAGCAAAATTATTATTTCTTTTCTGTTTTTTTTTTTTTTTTATTAATTTATTGGGTTGTTAACTTGTCTTTCTTTCCAAGGCAAGTAAAAGAAGATTCTCTTCCTTCCCAAACGGAAATCGATTCAGTGCGAAACGGAAGTAAGACCTTGTTTATTGCACTCTCTGCTAATTTGTTTTCACTGTTTTTTCTGATTACAAATACTCTATGCTTAGGGTTTATCAATTAATTCTATTACTGTGAATTGTTTATGCCAAATTTTACTCAACTAATTATGTTCTGATTGTATTGTGATTATTGTTCTCGAATTCGCAGATTGACTCGTTACTGAATTATTTGGTTGATATTGTTCCATACAATGCCATCGCTGTTTACTTTCAAATGTTGAGTTGTTAGTTTGTTCAACAATGGCAGCTGTTAGGTCTTCCTCTGTAAGACGTATAGGAATCACAATCAATGCTTCTTTCAGTACGGAATTAGTTCAGCACCGTCACTATCACCATAGTGTGTGTGTGAACCTTGCAAGGTTGCCGAGTGATTCACCGAGTCATCCTTATTACAAAAGAGAGTTGCAATCTGCTAAGACTCAGTTTAGTAATTTGGCTTCTGAATCCTTTGGAAGTAGACACCAATTTGGTACTAGAACCAATGTATCGTTTAATCCTAGATTCTCTAGCTATTGTTTTGGGAGTGCCCTTCCTTTTGCTTCTGCGAACCACGTGTTGAATCGCCGATTTTATTCGTCGACGGTGGGTGGTGATAAAGGAAGTAGAGATGCTGGTACAGAAGTCTCTGCTGGTTCTGGTGCGAGTGACATGAATGCCACTGGTGATTCTGTTGCTGGGGGTGATTGGGCTGAGAGGATTAGAGATGTTTGGAAGAGTATGGTAGAGTCAGCATCATATGCTGGGGAAAAGGTTAAAGCAACATCCGATGATCTCACTCCATATGCTCAGCAGTTGCTTGATTCACACCCATATTTAGGCAATGTGATTATTCCGGTTGGTGGCACTTTAACCGCTACGCTAATAGCTTGGTTCTTGATGCCTATGATTTTGAGGAAATTTCACAGATATGCAATGCAAGGTCCCGTTTCTCTATTGCCAGCAAGCATGTCTGGAGATCCAGTTCCTTATGAAAAAAGCTTTTGGGGTGCTTTGGAGGATCCTGTGCGATATTTAGTTACCTTCATGGCATTCTCACAAATGTTAGTGGGTTGTATGTATACACTCAGTCATTTTTTAAATGTGTCATTTTGTTTACTATATTTATGGTTATATGACAGCTGACTTTGATTTCCAGTGGTGTAATGGTAGCTCCAACAACTATAACCGCAGAATATCTTGCACCAGTTTGGAGGGGTGCAGTCATAGTTTCATTTGTATGGTTTTTGCATAGATGGAAAACAAATGTTTTTGCACGGACATTGTCCAGTCAAAGTTTACTTGGACTTGATAGGGACAAAGTGCTCGCTCTTGACAAAATCTCATCAATTGGTCTATTTGTGATTGGTATAATGGCTTTTGCTGAGGCTTGTGGTGTGGCCGTGCAATCTATTGTTACTGTTGGTGGTATAGGAGGTAAGTATTGAATTAAATTAAGTCTGATGAATTTAATTTTAGATTCTTAATATCTTTTGGCATCTCTGTTATCCCTGTATGTTTGTTTTTCATTAAAGTTGAGTGTTGATTGTAGCCGAAAAGTCTTGTTGATTAGATTTTGGAAAAGAAAAGTTCCTTATAAGCATATAATTTGGTCGAAAGATGACAACCATTAACACTGTAGAAATTGGTATATTATTATCTGGTGTGGCATGCTAAGATTGCTATACATATGCTTGATTTTATTACATTTCACAACGGTTGATTGCTTTGTTTTGTTTTTTCAATCAACAGTTGCAAAGGCACTTTATCTTTCAAATCACACTCCATGACTTTAGAGAAGTTGCATTCTAATTTTAGAATTGTAAAACAATGAAGAAAGTCAGCAGTAGTAGGTAAATGAAAGAAATAGAATGCACAAATGCACATAAAGTATTTCTTTTGTTCCATTTAGCAGAACCATCATCTATCTAGTTGATAAATGTTTTATCATGTTGCTGACTTGCTCCCCATCCTTGACAAGTTTCACTCATTTTTTACCGATAAAACAGGGAATGGGAAACTTCATGTTTCTTTCTTTCTTATGCAGGAGTGGCTACTGCTTTTGCTGCCAAGGACATTCTTGGCAACGTGTTTAGTGGTTTATCTATGCAGTTTTCTAAGCCTTTTTCAGTTGGAGATACAATAAAAGTATGTTGATTTAGTAGTGAGCATTATTAATTGGTCCTTTTATGGTATAATTTATTTTCTGAACTACGGTTTCTTTCACTTGAATGCCCTCTGTACAGTTAAGTTTTTAGGTGAGGAGTGATAATTAATTTTTTACTTATTGCACATTATTAAGTTAAAAAGTCCTTCATTATTGATGCTTTTTTTCAAATGGCCCAATACGTAGTGCATATATATATGTAGTTAGTACGTCCAGCTTTTTAGAATTTAGATTGAAATGAAACATTGGAGGGCCCAAAATAAAAATAAATTTATGAGTGTTTTGGAGAAAAAGATACCATGAGTTTGGATTGATTAACATACTTATCATGAATTATTTATTTATTTTTTTGGTACTGCAAAAAGCATTTCACAAAATTCGGAAATCTTAAAGTGTTCATGCATCAGTGTAGGTCTTCCCCCTCGTTAAGTTTCATGTTTCTTATGTGTCTGAGAAATTGTAAAAATTGCAGGCAGGCTCGATAGAGGGTCAAGTGATGGAAATGGGTCTTACTACTACGTCTTTGCTGAGTTCAGAGAAGTTTCCAGTCATTGTTCCAAACTCATTTTTTTCTAGCCAGGTGGGTCTCTAGGCTCACTTCCGCAGTCACTTAAGCAATACAGAGAAGTGGGCCCCATAATTTAAGATTAGGGAAGCCTACTCTATTGTTTCTTTCTTTCTCTAAAATGCATCTATTGCAAATGACTTTATGAAAGAGAAAATATGTTCTGAGAACTTGCACATTACTAATTTATCTTTGGCACTGCATCATGCTAAGATATGCAACTAGTTGGAAAATTTTTGTTTGTAGTTTGACTTTCCAAGAACTAGTTTGAGCAAGCATATATATAATTCTCTTGTCTTTCATCCTATACTTCTGTTTAAGCCGACCTTTTTACTCCTTGGTTTGTTTTAGTTAGTTTTATATCATAATATGTGGCAAGAGAAAAAATAAATATGAATATATATCAGGGAAGAAGAAAATGCTGACATGTGCCTGTGTTTCAAACCATGTTTTTTTTTTCTTCTTAACTTGAACATGAATTTTCTTTTATTTAATTATTATTTTGGTCAAATAATTTTGTAATGCATTGGTATCATACCATGTGCTGCTCCTTCATGGTCAGACACTGTTGGATGTTGTCTTTAGAGTTTAGATTTGTCTAGCCATTACTTTCATCAGTTTTTAGACTGAAGCCAAGATATTTGATTAAATCACTTGATTGCACCCGTGTTTTTAATTTTTATACTTCCCTTTGATTTTTGGGCTTGAATTTGTGTAATCGAAAACTTCTCTGGAGGATATATAAATTGATGTTCGCACTTCACGTTTACATGTTTGCACTCTCACACACTATTGATACGAAGCTATACCCTAATTCTATAAGCATGTTTCGTGCTTAAGCTTTTGATGTTGTGACTATGATATACTTTCTTTTCCTCATTCATTGAATGACAACCCTCTTTTCATGCTAACTTTGTAGGTTATTGTGAACAAGTCCCGTGCTGAATATCGTGCCATTATTAGCAAAATTCCTCTGCAAACTGAGGATTTAAGTAAGATTCCCCAGATATCAGATGATGTAAAAAGCATGCTCAGGTCAAATGCAAAGGTTTTCTTAGGGAAAGATGTTCCCTACTGTTTCTTATCTCGTATAGAAAGTTCATATGCAGAATTGACTCTTGGATACAACCTCAAACATATGGTACCTCACCCGTTTGAATCTCTAAATTTAACCATATTATGTTTTTTTTTCATAGTTGATGAATCCTTTTTGTTCATAATTTGGAAAACTTATTCTTAAATGAAAATATATTTTAAGAAATTGACGTGCAAGCACAGTCAAACACCTATAGGAAGTACTATATGGAGATGCTATAATCATCTTTTAACTTCCCTTTGCTCCATTGTGTATTGCATTTATTTTGATTAGATTTCCAGCTTGTTCTACATTTATTTTGACCGTTCAAGGAATATTTAAATGATATCTCACTGCACCTAACTTTCGAACACCATACTTAGAGATAGTACCCTGTAAGTAGAAATAATGGTCTGGCCAACTGGCCAAGGAAACTGATTTTCTGATAGGTTTCTAAAATAGATACAGCCCCGTCATTCCAAGCAGGAGGATCTGTTACTTGCAATCTTCAGAATTAGTTGTGATTCCAAGTTGATTACTGATTACCAATTAATCCCTGGTACATAACTAGATAGGAAGTGAGGCAGTTGCTATGTAGCAAATCCTGTGACCGTGACCTGTGATCCAGAAGACTAGGACCTCAATTAACAATAATACAGTTTCAGTATCGTACATTTCATATCAGCATCTGAAAGGAAAATTTTATGTCTCAAATGATAATACTAAGGTGACTTTTTTATCCAAGGTTGCCATTTTGAAGTGGGTCTTTTTGTAAAGTTGTATGTACGTAGTTGCGCTCTTCAACTATGGTTCAGTTTTCCTGCTTTTTATCTTTTTTCACACTGTCATTTAGCGCCGTGTCATGCAATCTTTTATTACTGGGCTATGTGTTAAGTTCCGCCATATTTGCATTAACATCTTTTCATCCTCGTATTTATCTTGTTTCTCTGCTTTCTACAGCGCAAAGATGAACTATACTCTGCTGAACAAGAAATTCTGCTTCTGGCAGTTCAGATCATTAAAAATCATGGGGTTGCTCTTGGCAGCACATGGCAAGAAATGCCTTCGAAATGATGTGCTCGGCAAGAAGACAATTTTGGAAGAAGTGGTTGCAAGACATTGTGAGCTTTAGCTTTTACTAATGCAATGCTTACAAGGAATTTGTCATTCATTCACACTGAAGCAGTTTTCCAATACTATAGTTTCCCCTGTGTAGTTGGTTCATTTGCCTTCAGGTTTTAATTTTGATTTACTAAAGAGTGTGATTTTTCTCGTTGATTGAATTGTGGCATTATGTATCTACTTACGAAGGTTTTTTTTCTTTTTTCACAATTGAACAAGTTTCATTACACAAAAATTCATGTTTTTAAAAATTACTATATTACTTTAAAAATTAAATAATTATGTCATCTTATTAACAATCACATCACAACTTAATTACCATATTATTTTTTCCAATATTTTTTATGTCTTTACATATATTGTTTTGGAAATCGTTAATTCCAAAATATACATATTAGTGGATATATATATATATATATATATATATATAT
>Ga0214542_1007522_pt1 | contig 18921 bp, 12 predicted proteins | sample CNSS1metaG_FD_160096 | JGI IMG/M metagenome (GOLD analysis project Ga0214542, IMG submission 160096) | Root nodule microbial communities from cowpea collected in UCLA plant growth center, Los Angeles, California, USA - CNSS1 | ecosystem: Host-associated > Plants > Roots > Nodule | place: USA...
TTTGATAAAGTGATGTATTATAACTTTTATTAGTGTATAAAAAAAGATTCATTATAATTTAAAAAATTGAAGTAAATAAACATTTAAAATATATTTTAATTTGAATATTTTTCCTTTTATATTTTTTTAAAATAATTTTAAGTTTTATCAACTAGGTTTCATTAATGTTTTTCATTAATGTTTGCAAATTTAATAAATATTTATGTTCTCATGAAATTTTATTTGGTATTATAATCTAAAATGTAAACAATTATAATTTATTTTAGAGTATTTGATATTGAAGAAACAACCATCCTCCTAATATTAAATATTTGACAATATTATGTTTCCTTTACCGTAATTTTTTTTTTTTTTATTAAAATTAATTAAAATTAATATTAAAGTAGTAAGAAAATGGGTATGTGTATGGGTACGAGATTATACCCGTTACCCGGTGGGGATGGGGATGAGACAAAAGTTTAATACCCGTTGGGTTTGGGTATGGGGATGGGGATGAATTTCTTTTACGGAGATGGGTATGGGATAGCGAAACCCGTCCCCGCCCCGCCCCGTTGTCATCCCTAATCACGTGGCACAACGTCAGATTTACACGTGAAATTTTTTTTAAATTATAAAAAACAAAAAACCATGTGCTGACACGTGGCACATAGTTAACACCGTTAGTGAACTACTAACGGAAAGGACCTAATTGCAACGAATTTTTTAAAATAGAGACTAATTGAGTCAAAAAAAGGAGACCTACTTGAGATTTTGTTACAAAAATGAGGACCTTTAGAATGATTTAACCTATAAAATAAGATAAAATGTATATATGATCGTAGTAGTTACAAGAAAGATTTTACTGTTTTATGTATGAGATATTATTAAATTGCACCTATAACCCATTACTTTCAATTTTTACTTTAAAACAATTTAAACATTTGAGAATATGAAAAATAATTAATTTAATTTACTCTTAAAATGAAGGTTAAATTAATTTTTTGGTCATTATTTTTGTCGAGAAGTGTCAAATTGGTTCTTTTGTTTTCTTTTTGTCTCAATTTGGTCATATGATTTTTTTAAAATGATTCAATTTGGTCATTGCCGTAAGTTTTGACCAAACGATATTAAAGTCAATGACACGTGTCAATTTGTTGTTTTTTGAATTTTAATTTTTTTTACACATGTCATTTCATAGTTGTGCCACATGTGAATAAGTATCAACTTGGTCCCTACATTTGTTTTTAGTTTTAATTTAGTCCTAATTTTTGTAAAAATGAAGCAATATTGTCCCTTCCCAAATTGAGACTCAAATTACCTTTTGTATAAATCTTATGCTGATATTCTTACTAAAAGTTACATTTTTATTAAATTTGTAGAAATATTTTTAAATAAACTTTAAATTTATATGAAATATTTAGGACAATTTACATGGGTGAATCGATATGAAGTTAATACTTGAATCTTGAATGCTACTATTCAACGTATTAATTTTAATTTATTCATGTATTTTTTGGTTGCATGATCTGTGTTCCATTTCAAGTTAAATTTAATAATCACATTCAAATTCTAACTAACACATGTATTTCGTATAGATTTTAAAACTAATTTAATAATATTTCTAGAAATATTTAATAGAAATGTTAACTTTAGTAAGAATCCACCATAAGATTTATATAAAAACTAAAGTGAGTTTCAATTTAAGGACAGACAATATACTTTATTTTTACAAATTAGGATTAAATTAAAACTAAAAATAAATGTGGAGACCAAATTGAGATTTCTTTGACATGTGACACAACCATGAAATGACATGTGTAAAAAAAATTACAAATTGACACGTGACATTGACATCAGCACCGTTTGGTCAAACTAACGGCAAGAACCAAATTGAATACTTTTTAAAAAAACCAAGACCAAATCGAGACAAAAAAAATCTGAAGGACCAATTTAACACTTCTCGACAAAAATAAAAACCAAAAGAGTAACTTAACTTTGAAAAAAAATGTACTTCTGTAATATATACTAGTGAAACGTAACTTATTTGTATTAACAAAAAATAATAAAATATAATTATTAAAATAAATATAAATATTTTTTTTATAATTTTATTATTTAAATGATTAATTTTTAAAATGATACTAAATTAAAAAATGATTAAAATTAAAAAATAAAGTTAGTTAAAAGGTAAAATTGATAAATTGTTAGTTAATACACGATAAACTTAGAAAAAAAAAAATATACACAAAAATGAGGAACTCTATTTATATAACTCAATTATATATATATATATATAATTCATATAATGTTAGTATGATCTTTTAATTTATATAACTTACTACGAGTGTAGTGTGGCTATTACATTATGCAATGGATGATAACAATTGTGCAAGACAGTTATGAAAATGGTTGGGATGAGGTAATATGTTAATTTTCATGCACTAATTTTAACTTTAACTAATTTACATATATGTATTACTATTGACTTCTCCTATACTTTTGCAGATATTCAATGACCCAAGTCCAGTGGATTCTAGAGCACTAGCTTATGTTCAACAATCGTAATCAATGTTAGTGAGAGTTAGAGTTAGTGTATACTAATTTTAGGGATCATTTAATATTTCGAACTATCTCTAGATGTATTTTCTGAACTGTTTCAATTTCTAAATTGTTCCGGATATATTTTTATTACCAGTTTGGGTTAATTCACAAAACTAACTTGATTTGTTTTTTTTTTTTTAAAAAAAAACTACATATAACAACGATTTTGATCATAACCATTGTTATTTTATACTCTTCTACGATGGTTAGTGTTAAATCATTGTAATTTTGGCTGTTATTCAACTAAAGAAAGTCGTTTTATGACGACTGTCTGTGCATTGACCGTCATCGTTTTTGTGCCACTTTCTACTCTAAGATGAATTTCAACTATAATGTTCCAAACCGTTGTTGTTATGTTACTAGTATGATGTCTATTTTTAGACCCGTCGTCATTTCTCTAAACTTTTAACGACAATATTTTCAAAGATGATTCGAGAACCGTCTTCATAAACTTAATTTAGCCATAGTTAAAATCCTTTGGCACAGTAGTGACATAATGTTATGATAGCTAATTCTCGACATTGTTATAATGAAAAAAGGGTTGATATTTTCTTTCAAAGAACATTCTAAATTTATTTTCAAGTAAGTAGATTTATAAAAATAGTTATAAATGGTCATAAAAGCCACAATGATCTACATAAAAGCATAATTAAATTAAAGTGGGCGTGAGTCATAATATTACTATGTAGGCAAAACCAAAGTCTCCTATTTATAGAATTAGGACTAAATATCCAAAAACTAGCCACTATCCTTATGACATATATACATGAAATAAAATAAATAATTGTGGTGGACCTTAAGCTTGTCTAAGCAAGACACTGCAAGTGAAACCAAGGTTCATTCACTCTCTTCACAGGTAAGTAGTTAGAAACACATGGCCTCAAAGTAATGAAAAAATATTTCAATATCTGAAGCTGATTTATTTGTTTAAGAATTAGGTCAAACGTAATTCCTGGTTCAACCAATGGTGCATCTTGAGGATGATACCAACCAATACATTAGAATAAGTGCCTACCAAAACAATTCGATCAAGATTTAGTTGCGTTAATAACCAATGAATATGATATCTATTTCACAATTGGAAAAAACTATAATTAGATATTATGATAAAACTTGTCATTCAATATTTATTTGGAATACTGATCGATAGATATTATTATGATTTTATCCAAGGATTTATATTTTTCCCTTTCCATGCAAATATACAAATCGGACTAAATTTGAGAAAAAATCCCATTTCAGCCAATTAGGAATTTTACCATAGCAAGCAAGGTGTGTTTTATAAAAATAATAGAGGTTTTGGTGTTTGTATCAATGTTTTGTCATTTTACACCTTCCTTGAACGTAGTTTCAATTACTAATCAAACACATTTATAATCATCATTCACCAGAATGAATGAAGATTAATCAATGCAAAGGAGAATGCAAGTACCCAAACCAACTGTGACATTTAATTAATTTCTCTTCAAGAATATTAAAAGATTTTAGCTTCGTTTCTATATTGTAATAACCTTGTTTTATTGTTGTCTCTTATTTCCATATCAGAAATATGATACTGCCACTGAGTTCCAGTAGAAAGACCTTACGGAAAGAAAACAATATGAATTGATAACATTGAAACATGTTATGTGGCAAAACAAAAACTGAGAACCTTGAATAAAAAAATAGTATAAAAAAATATAATAACGTAAATACTAACTATATCGACTGATATATAAAAATACAAGTGTTTTTGTTATCCCAACCCCTCACCATCATTAGTGTTAGTATCAATCATCTACTACAAAGAACAAAATTCTTTTAAGAACTCACTTCCAAAATAATCTTTTATCTTATCTCAACAAATGAGAAATGTTCCTGCATCACATACTTTTCCTCTTCTCAATGAATCCAATATACATAGGATGTCAAAAAATCCATATCCCCAGGTATCTGCGGATAAAACCCGCAACAAATAAGAAATGAATATTGTAAATGGATACCTACGAGTAATGGGTACAATTATTTTGAATACCCGCATGTTAACGGGGCGGGTACGAGTATCATAGTATACATACTCATGGATACCTGTACCCACTATACTCTAATTTAAATTAAAAAAAAAACATGATTAAAATATTAACATATTGATTTTGAATGAGTTATTTTTTTATCAATTAGTTTTAAAAAAAAAAATATTTCTTTGTAAACTGTCATTCAACACTATTTAAATGAGTTATTTGGACTTTGTTTAAAATTCATGAATGTCATGTATTGTATGTTATTTGAATTTACGATTAAAATATATTTTTAAATATTTATTTTTATTTTTTTATAAATATCCGCGGGTACCCGTGAATATTAAAAAATTATGCAGGTACCCGCATAACGAATACCTAACCAATATGAGTACAGATACAAGACAAATATTTATCCACTAGATAGAGTACGAGAGAGCTATTACCATAGTCTCATTTCTCATAGTTTTTTTTTCTTTCACAGAAAAAAAAAAAACACCAGAGTTACTTAGGCCAAACTTTATTTACCAAAATAAAAAATAATAATAATGCCATGAGTAATTTTCCAGTAATGCTTAAGTTCTTATATTATTCTTTGGAAGGAATAAAACAACATAAAATAAAATAAAAGTAAACATCATAAATAAAATCGAAAGAAACAAGAAAAGAGATAAGAACATATATAGTACCAATAATTTGCAGTAAAATAAAGAGATAAATAGTTTGGTTTTATAAACCTACTCAACTTCAACGTAAGCATCTCGACATGGCATGATATTGAGTATCATAAACTTGAACCTTATGTTTTAAATACTTTAGAACACTCGATATCAGATAAAAGAATACATATAAATAGTCAATAAACAATAATTTTATTAAAATAAATAATAAGATATTTCTAAATAATTATTAATATTTCTCGGTATTCCTCATCAATACTTTCTTATATAATAATAAGATATCTTTAATAATTATTATAATATCTAATATTCTCAATAAGTATTCTCTATTATAATTTATAATTAGTTTATAATTATGTAAATGTATATATTTGTACAAGTTATATAATTATAAAAGAGAATATTTATAAAAAATATTAGAGAATATCAACGATAATTAAGAGATATCTCAATATTTAAACTTTAATTTATTATTTTAATATTATTAAAGATATCTCAATAATAAACTTTAATTTATTATTTTAATATTATTAAAATTGAATTTTAAGTCTGTAAAACCTGAACCTTTAATAAAATAATTTTGAAAAAATAAAATCACGTGAATCTACAATGCTCTAAGGACACTAGTTAAAGATAATTAATATATATTGGATCCTACAAAAGTATATAGATAAGTGTGATATTAAATAAAATCTGACCTAATAACTATCAATGTAACTTTATTTTCTTTAAAAGACAAAAATATCCATAAATATTGTACATATGTATTTAATATTTTATTTAATATTCACAAATAAAAGTTAAAAAGTAATTAAATAATAAAATAACTATATTTTAATGTTGCTAAAAATTAAATATTATTAAATATAAGAAATTTTAAATTAACAGAAAAATCAACAAAAAAATATAGTGTTAAACATCTAAAAATTTTAAAAAAAACATAAAAAAGTATAAATTAAAAAAAAAACCAAAAAAAAAAAATAGTGTTAAACATCTAAAAATTTACAAAAAAAAGAACAATTAAAATATCAATTTGAGATTTAATTGATTTTTTTTTTCTTTTTAGTAGAGACCTTAAAAATTCCAAAGTTCTTGTTTTATTAATAAGTTAATGTCTAAAAATTTAAAAGGATATTTTTGTCTTTATAAAATTTATTATGTGCATTTATACTATTTTAAATACTACATTTAATTATTTCAACTTTTAATATAAAAATAATAATACCAAAATGCATTTATTATTCCTTAACTAGTGTCCTATTTACACCAGTGACCTATGATGCACACATACGATACGGATATTAGATACGATACGTATCCGATACGTCGATACATTTATTTTCAAAATAATAGGATAATAGACCAATTATTTTGGTAGCTAAAACCTGGTAGCTAATGTTAATGACCAATTTAAAAACCAATTCATAATTGAAATTATTTTAATTATCAATTTAGAGATTAATTATAATTTTTTGGAACTATTTTAATTATCAATATAGTGTAATTATTTTTTGTCACTAAAATTATTTACTATTCAAAGATTTTATTATAGTGTATTACGACTTTATAAAATAGATACTTCATTGATAAATATTGATAAATATTGTTAAAATATCGGACATAATACATGTCAAACACAAATACATAACTTAAGTTAAAATATAGGTGCATCGTAACTACCCACCATTTAAAAAAATCACCTGAATCCACACGGTTTCAGTAAAAGAGCAGTCTGAAAGAAAGAAGGTAAATTACAAAAATATCCTAGTGATTCATTGTTTTGTTCTCATTGGGTTTCTTTTTGTTTTACACACTTTTGATTGGTCCCATGTAAGTATGACGTGTCATTTTTCTAAAGTTTGCGTGTAAAGGTGAATGATCCCTTACTGTTCCTTAATTATGTCAGAAAATATACTCTACTGAGAAGTGAAAAAAATGTGACCTACATCAACATCAATATCAACGTGTGCAATTAAAGGTATAAAAAAACAAAAAAACATGGCACGTGCCTCTTTATGATTCGTGACGGCACGTACCATTTGCTAACATGGCAAACACGCAAACACGCAATCTCACGAAAACCTAAACAGTACGAGGTCTCCGCAACGTGTATATAAGTCCCACGCATGATCTTATTCAGAGTCTCACACCAACACAGAGCATAGCCCTTGGCACTCTTGTTCCCTAGGCAGGGAGCAACACTGTAAAATCAAAACAAAAAAAAATTCTTAGTTTCCTTTTCTCCGGTAGAACTCTCTCTTCCGATCCTCTTAATTGTTCTTCTGTCTATTCCGATTCTCTCATTTTGTTTTTTATTTTTCTGGAGACACACTTTATACTGTTGCATTGATTTCAGAGTGAAATTTTGGTGTGTTTCAAGGAGGATTCAAATTTTTGCAGAAAAACAATGGCGGCGGTGATTTCTTCTGCTCCGATGGCGGTTCCAGCCACAGCGTTGAATGGTGCGCAATTCGGGAATGCCTCTCTGTATGTCGGGGATCTCGACGCCAATGTGATAGAGAGTCAGTTGTTTGATCTGTTCAGTCAAGTGGCTCAAGTGGTTTCGATTAGGGTTTGCAGGGATCAGACTAGGCGAACCTCTCTCGGCTATGCATATGTCAATTTCGCCAATGTTCAAGATGGTTTGTTTTATCGTCCTTTGTCGTTTAGTTATTTCACTATTTTGTATTCAAGTCTTGAATGTGATTATACTGTATATGTTGTTGTTGTTGAAATAGTTGCGTGATTGTTCTTAAATCAAAGGATTAAACAAAATCCTGAGATATTTTTTTCAATTATTTTTTTATTTATTTTAGGGTAATTGTGTTCTTCATTGATTATTTTGACCTAGAGTGGCCGACTGTACTGGTTATAATTGTTTTTTTAATTATGTTGATATCTGTATGATTGGTTGTTGTTTTTTATTGGAGTTGTGGATTTGATTCTGTTGAATGGAGGTGTCTTGGATTTTGGGGTTTTTTTAGAACTGGATTGAAAAGGAAAAACATATCCTGAGTTAATTATTTATTAATTTTTTTTGTTATTATTATTTTTTTCTTTTTCTGTATTTGAGTGTTTTGATCTATAGCTAGCTGTCTTAATTATTTTTAATTGAAGTCTTGGATCTGAATATACATATCTAGATGGTTGTGTTGAATTTGAATTGGGAGGAAAGAAAAACATACCCATTTTTATTTATTATTTTTCTGTTTGGGATCAGATGTTTCCCTTTTGTTTTGCATTTGATTTGATTATTTTGATCTTCGTCTTCTGTAAGGGTCCTAGGTGTGTGGTGTTTTTAATTGTGTTTAGGGCTATTACTTTTTATTTCTTTTTTCCATATCGAAGTACCGGGTTTCATTATCACATGTGTATTATCATTATTATTTGGTTAATAAGTCGATTATTTTGGTTCAGACTGGTTTTTTCCGATTAGGTTTTTTTGTCTAAGCTTAGATCTGGTGTTGATCTACATATTTCCAGTGAATTTTGTTTTCATGGTGTGGGTGTGGAATGAAGATGTGTTTTTTTTGTCTTTCTTCACTCCACTTACAACATTTCTACGTGCTTGTTGCAGCTGCTATTGCCATGGAACATTTGAACTTCACTCCTCTGAATGGAAAACCCATTCGGATTATGTTTTCTCACCGTGACCCCAGCATTAGGAAAAGCGGATTCGCAAATGTGTTCATCAAGAATCTTGATGCATCAGTGGATAACAAGGCACTGTATGATACTTTTGCTGCCTTTGGAAATGTGCTATCTAGCAAGGTACAGGTTGATGAGAATGGTCAATCAAAAGGGTATGGATTTGTGCAATTTGACAATGACGAGTCTGCTCAGAATGCTATCAAAAAACTGAACGGCATGTTGATAAACGATAAGAAGGTGTATGTTGGGCTTTTTGTTCGGCGTCAAGAAAGGGCTCCGGGGAACGATGGATCACCAAAGTTCACCAATGTGTATGTGAAAAACCTTTCTGAAACATACACTGAGGAAGACCTTAAGCAACTCTTCAGTACCTATGGCACTATAACCAGTGTTGTGGTCATGAAAGATGCAGAGGGGAAGTCCAAATGTTTTGGTTTTGTGAATTTTGAGAGTGCAGATTCTGCAGCCACTGCTGTTGAGAGGCTAAATGGAACCACAATCAACAATGACAAGGTTTTGTATGTAGGGAGGGCTCAGAGGAAGGCCGAAAGAGAGGCAGAGTTGAAAGCCAAATTTGAACAGGAAAAAAGAAATAAATTTGACAAACTTCAAGGTGCTAACTTGTATCTGAAAAACTTTGATGACAGTTTGAATGATGAAAAGTTGAAAGAGATTTTTTCTGTGTTTGGAACAACGACGTCTTGTAAGGTATGTTTTTGTTCGTAATATATTGGTTTATCCTTTATGGAATGTGTAAAATTACTCTATCCCTAATACAATGTTTTTGTGCAGGTAATGATGGACGCTCTTGGTCGTAGCAAAGGTTGTGGTTTCGTTGCATTCTCTACTCCGGAGGAAGCCACTAGAGCCGTAAGTATTTATTCATATATATCATATAAGATTGACATAATAATACTATATATACTTTCTTAATCTTTATATATATAGAGTAGTAGATTGTGAGATTGTGATACTAATCATTATATTTATTTTATTACTTTTTTATTTCTATTTATTTTACTTATTTTCAGATGAATGAAATGAATGGGAAGATAATTGGACAAAAGCCTCTGTATGTTGCAGTAGCCCAGCGAAAGGAAGAAAGGAAGGCTAATTTACAGGTGATTGTGTGCTTGTTTTTAGATTGAAAAACTAAATTTTGATAACTGTATGAGAAAATATAAAAATGGAAAACTACTTCAAAAATATTACTCCAAGAGATTATAAGAGAAAGTTATGGAAATTTAATTGTTAAAAATTTTGTATGAATCTTGATTTAGCCTTTTATAATAATATATATTGTTTTATTGTATTCAGGCTCAGTTTTCTCATATGCAAATTGCACCTTTCTCTGCTGGCATCACTGGATATCATCCAGCATATTTTGGTCCAGGAACAACTGGGTTTGTTTCACCTCAGGCAACAGGCTATGGTTTTCAACCTCAAGTGTTGCCACAAAGCATGCGTGGGGTTCCTCCAAATTTCATGATGCCATACCCCCTCCAGAGGCAGGGTCCTCCTGGACAAAGGATGGTTCCTCCTACACGAAGGGTGGGAAATGTGAGATCATCCATACTATACTTGTATTCTTCTTCATACAAAATATTATATACATACTGATAAATTTGATAACTTTGAAATTTTGAAACTAGGTAACTCTCAACCATTCACTTCCAATACCAAATGTTCAAAATGGCATGCATCAATATGTAATGCCCCATCATCTGGTGAGTCCGGTTGCCATTACTGCACCTCCTACTGATGTCAAGACTTCTGCTACATCATCTACTACACTTGCTTCAGCTTTGGCTTCTGCTAGTCCGGAGAATCAACATAGGGTAAATTATGTTCATGATTTTATGTAATTGATTTTGTATATATAATTGAGAAATGATTGTGAACTTTAATGCTTGTAGATGCTGGGTGAACATTTATATCCACTGGTGGAACGTCTTACTCCAAGTAACCAGACTGCAAAAGTCACAGGAATGTTGCTGGAAATGGATCAAGCTGAAGTGATTCATCTTATTGAATCTCCTGAGGATTTGAAGACAAAGGTGTCCGAGGCAATGAAGGTGCTTCATGAGGCAGCAGCAGGTTCTGAAGTTGGTGATCAAACTAAAGTGATATAATTTTCAGTTTTAGATATTTTGAGACAATTTTGAGGTTCCAACTAGACTTTATTTATTTTGTCCGGACTAGATATTTTAGACTATTAAGGGTGTCAAGGATTTTAGTTTTATAAATTTATGTTATGGACTGAGTTATAGACTTATTATCTTTTGGATTTACGTTGTTTATTTGGTTTTGTGTTTTAATCTATTTTATAATTTCTCGGGTGTTATCCTATTTGAGAATTATAAAATATTTAATTATTTTAAAAATTAGTATATTTATTAAAAGTGTAAAAATGGGTCGACCTGCCAACCTGATAGAAGGGTGTGTGGGGTCACGTATTTGAACCCATCAGCTCGGAGAAGTTCGGTCCGCCTGACTCGCAGTCCGTCGGGTCACAACACGGACCATTTTAAATGTGTTATTTCTTCATTTCTTCATTCACTCAAAGAGAGACAGCATAGGTCACCCAGGACGGTGAAGCTCAACATAGTAACACATGTTCGTTTCTCTTCTTCGATTTCTTTTCTTTTCTCTTCTTTGATTTGTTTTGCTAAGCTTCTTCTTCCTACTGCGAGACTCCACAACAAGAAGTCTTCATATGGGCGAAGGTGACTCACGATGGCGAAGCTCAGTCACCATGGCGACATTAGGTTGGTTTCTCTTCTTCTATTCATTTGCCCTAATTTATGGTTCTCTAATAATTTATGGTTTTGCTCTGGTTCGTTTCTCTTCTTCGCACTAATGTTTTTTGGTTAGTTTCTGGATGTGTTGATTTTGTGGATTGAGAATTCTGGTTGTGATGATTTTTGCAGATTGGAATTTGTGGTTGGATTGGAATTTTTGCGGCGTGAGGGTTCTCAGTACAGAAAAGAAGATGATGGATTTCGTGTCTATGTTTTTTGTGTGTATGGAGGTATACCTGTCATGTACAGGGTGTGATTATGATGGAGAAAACGAAGGTTTATGATTCACTGATAATCACTGATAAGTGAGCTGGTGATTGGGGATGAGAAAATGACGGGTCAAACTACTAGTCCGGCCGCTCTCCTAGTGGTGGGATGAGTTCAATCTTTTAATGTAATTTGGTCTAAACCTAAACCGAATTTAACGGGCAAAAGCGTTTCGACACCCATGATATGTACAGATGTCTTATTATATTATATATATATATATATATATTATATTATATTCACATATTATATCTTATGTTGGTACATAATTTATTTTAGGGTTAGATATGTTGTTCTTAATTTTTATCGAATTTTAGAATTAGTTTATTTTGAAATTTTAGACTAATTTAGTTTTTTATTTTTTGAAATACGTGAATTTAATTTTTTTAATCAAATTTTATTAAGTTTATTTGATGTTTCAAGTGCGTTTTATAATAGTATTTGACTTAATATTAAATAAAAAATATGTCAAACAGTATAAATAACTCAAAAATTCAATCATAAAATGCATACGAAACATCAAATAAACCTATCGAAATGAACTAATTCCAAAATTTATTGAAAATTAAGAGATAAAAATATATTTAATCCTTAATTTTATAAGGAAATTTAGATGATAACGATGTTATTTTCTATTTATATTTGAAACTACCAAAATATTTCTTATCTTAGACAATAATAAATCTTAAAAGATAATTGAAATTATATGATAAAATGTAATGTTTTTAAAAGATGAAATATTTAATTTTATTATTTTGTTGCAAACTAATAAATTTGAAAAATAAAGTTTATATTCTGACAACTTACATCAATCATTTATGAGAATATGAATTAACTTTTATAAAATTAGATAATTAATATAAATAATTTTCATATAATACTTTTCAATCACTTTAAACGTTTCCGAAAATTTAAATTATTAAGTAGTTTAATATATAGTTAATTACCTTGAACTTTTTTCAGTTCTTATTTTTAGGTGTTTTCATTATCTCTCGTCCATTAATACTTAATTTTTTATGTGATTTGGAATTTTTCATACTTCTTTTCATGGCTCTTTAATATCATTTGTTATTGTCCCAATAATTATATTTTTAATAGAAATCACAAAAATATGACGAGATGTTTTGAATTTTTTCATAATTCTTTAATATGATAATTTGTTCTTACTTCACAGTAATAATATTTTTAATAGAAATTATAATAACGTTATGAGGTGTATTTCTTTTAACTTTTTCACACTTATTTTCTAATTCTTTAATCAGATAACTTGTCATTTATGCGATAACAATATTTTTTAAAGAAATCACAATAATAATATTATGACGTTTAAAATTTTGTTTTTATAATTATTGGTAATGCATCCCAATTTTAGTCATTTAAAACTAATAAAATATGATGTTCCACCTTAGTGTTCAAAACAGATAAACAAATATATAAAGTATATTAATACAGTCTTACAAATGATCGGACTATATAAATATATCAATTATACATATCAAACATTTCTAACTTTAAACACAAGCTAACCACTTACAATAGCTTTCCATTGAGACCTCCTTCCCACCTAAAAGCTGGTTCCTCAACCTCTAGAGGTGTTTCTGAAACTGCAACCACCACTACTCCCACCGAATATGTGATCCGCAAAAGGAAAACAAACAACACAAGACAAAAACACAGAATTTTCTAATGACTTTTAAAGAATTTTCTCAAACCATATAGTGTGTGTATATATATATATATATATATATATATATATATATATAGATATATATATATAACAACTATAGACAAATAGATATTTACATACATATATTTATAAACTACAACTCAACTAATCCGAATACATGCATTAAGATCGGATCCAGTCAGTTCTGCACTTTAGTGGCATCTCATGCTCTGCAGAGCGACAAATTAAGAGTGAAAACTTTACCACATACAAAGTCAGTCTGTTAACACCTATGGTCAAGGAAAAATCCCTAGGTTAAGACCTCGTGCTGGTCTCACCACATACCCCATTCCTTTCTACTTGAGAATTTGAATTGTTATTAGAGTGTCAGGATAATTGTTAAGACAATCCCTACCTCGATGCATACACTACCACTATTCATAACTAATTCTCCTTGAATTAGTTTTAACACCTCTCAATCTCATATTACATTGCATATATTAATCATATCTAAATCAATCATTATCCCAATTAGCTTCTATAACCACACAAGTACCATTTAAATCACTCAAGAATGCAAGTTTCAGATCCTGACTTAATCGCCCAACGAGTAGCACTCGCCTAGCCACTAGCCTATGCTAGCCCAACGAGTAGCACTTGCCCATCCATTGACCCATGCTCACCCAGCGAGTAGTACTCGCTCAACCACTGGCCCAGGTTTGGAAGTTCCTGACTTGGAAATTCGTCCAACAAGAATTACTTGCCCAACAAGAATTACTTGCCCAACAAGAATTACTCACGCAACGAGTTTTCGAATTTGCATAATTCTGCAGATCAATGTTCTGCATAATTCAGCAGATCAGCTTACTCGTCCAGCGAGTGTGCAATGCTACAAAATTATACATCTTTTTATGCATGTTCAACCAGTCCATACCACTCCAAAACTAGTACAGAGATCATTCTATTATGAAACATGAATTCTATCTAATTATTCATATAAATTGAATGCAAAACACATTTAAACCACCAGTTATTCTCAATTAACAAGAAAAACACACATCTTCATAGTTTTCAACATCACAAGCAATCCTACATATCATGATACAACAATCAATCACAAATTAAACATACAATATGCATTCTTAACAGTTTTATGAATTAAGACAGAAAAATGAGCTTCGCTTACCTAGTATCCTCCTACTTAAAAAACTCTATAAACGTTAAATGTCTCTAACTCTACAAGATGTTCCATCTACATATAAAAACATCACAAGAACGATCAGGACATACCATTATGACTACTGATCAGCAGAGACTCATACTGATAAATAAAACGACGCATGCAAGCGAAAAAGGATTACATGCAACAAAAAATAGAAAAGACCAACAAAGAGAACGAAAACTTAACTTATGCGAACGGAGAAACTGATCGGTCCAAATTGAAGAGTTCACCGAGAGGATCAATGCTATAGTCTCGATTATTCAATCGGACAGCTAGAAAGACAGAACTCTTGGAGAGAAGTCAGAGAACTCTAGAAAAGTTATTTCTAGATATATAGTGTGTTTTAAAATAATGAAACTCGTTTATAACAATTATATTTCTACTAAAATCTTTTAATATTAAAATAATTGAGTTTCACTATTTTTATACCACTATGACTTCTAAAATAACACTTTCTGGATTTTACAAGTAAATTTCATTATACTTCTATCAAAAAAGTCCTATTACTAAAGGGTATACATACTTTTATGATTAAAGATATTCAGTGAAAAGCTACTAAATAGAAAAAAAAAAAGGTATGTTATAGATTGTTGTTTTATAGAAGAGTTGATAAATAATTATAATTCTCAAATTAATTTATAATTAAAATAATATAAATTAGAGTTTTGATTCTTAAAATTCAGCAGAAAAGTTATCTTTTGCATGATGCGTTTAGCCATGTCTCCTCTCGCTGAATGTATTGACCGACCATTTTTATGATTAGATTAAGTACACTTGAGAAAAATTGTGAGTTCAATTTCTTTATTAACACCTTCAGGAGTTATAAGATTGACATTGTGAATTTAGAAGGGAGAGTAGAAAAAATTGTAAATTCGTTTTTTTTTATTTTTCATTTTTCTATAATATATAACGACTTCTTGACTCAGCATTGTATCTTTTAGAGTTTCACTTTTAGTAAGATTCTTTTTTTTTTCACTTTTAGCCTTGCTTTTCTTATGTTCTTTTGGTCTTTTCTTTTATATGTTTCTAAAGTTTTTTATTGTTTAAATAATACATTCATGAGTTGCAGCTAAGTCATGCTTGGGAACTACAAGAACTGCACAAGGCCCCTTATGTTTTATTAGAGTTCTTCTCTTAAAGAGATACGTTGCATGTCCGTGATTCTATTTTGTGTTTGATTTTTGTTCTTGTCCTCTTTCTCTTTTTCTTGTTTCTTGTTTCTTTTCTTCTTCCTTACATAGGTATCTTTATCTTCATCCTAATGAAAGCTCTGTCATTTCTCTTATTTATTTTGTGTTGATTCTAACAACTATCATTCATGGGGCATATATATTATTATTTACAAGAAGCATGGTTTTCTACAGGGGACAAAGCTTTTTACAGTGGTAAAAATAATTCTAATAATAATCTTTACACAACAAGAAACAGTTAGAATCCTTATAAAATTCTAGAGATCAAGATGTTAAGTTGTCTCAACAACAACACCAAGTCTTGATGACCTTGTTATAATAATCTATTGTTGACAATAATAAACACTATAAAAACGAATTTAAATATTAATTTATAAATTAAAATTATTGATAACTAAAATAATTTCAAAAATTATAATTGGTAAATTGGTAACTAAAATAATTTCTATTATAAATTGGTTTCTAAATTGGTCACTAACATTAGTTACTTAGGTTTTGGTTACCAAAAGAATTGATTTCTAATTTAATTTTTAATTAGAAAATTAATTTCTAAATTGGTCTCTAGACTTTTTTTTTTGTTATAAAATTAGTCACTATTTGATAGTTTCATGCAACGAAAGCTTACACGTGGTTAACCCATTCAACTAGGGGTGGGCAAAAAATTTAGTTTTTCTAATCTGCTCTCTTTTTAATCTGTTTTGCTCCATTATTAATCCATTTAATCATATATGGATTTTTCTTTTATCTGTATTTTATACACTTTTTCAGATTGGATTTCTGTTTTAGTTATATAAACTAAAAATAAAAAGAATCCAAATTTTAAATTAGATTATATTCAAATAAAAATAATAATCTGAACCTAATTTCAATGTTCCAGATTAAAATTTTTTGAGAACCCTAAATCCCTTCTTCTTCTTTGCTCACCCCCAAAATCTCGAGAACCTCTCTTCCTCTGCTTCTTCTAGCTTCATCTGTGCTTCACCCCCAAATTTTCGAAAACCCTAAAGCCTCTCTTCCTCTGCTTCTTCTTGCTTCTTCTGTGCTTCACCCTCAAAATTTCGAGAACACTACGGTTGAGTGATTGAAGGTATTTGAATCTCTTCTCCATTTCAATAATGTTGCTAGTTTCTCCTTTGTTTTATCTATTTTAAGTCTATTCATTCATTTGTTTGATTTGATTTTAGAGAAAGAATCATACTGCTGCGTTTCTCTCTTCTCCATTCCAATAATTCCCGTTTCTCTTCTATTTTATCTAGATTTAAGTTTATTCATTCATTTGTTTGATTTGGTTTTAGAGAAAGAATCATATTGTTGCATTTTGATCCACACTGCATTTTGATCGAGAATTGGTACCCAACACTGACTGCATCCCAGGTCTGTTTTCTGCACTTTCACAACTCAAATTTGGTAGGACAACTTATTTTATAATACTTGAGTATAAAAGATTTTTTTATACTGTAAAGTGTATACTGCATCCCAGGTTGTTAATTATTAAAATTGAATGGTCAGCCATTTATCGATGTGGTGTATACTTTGAAGTGTGTTCATTTTATGGTTGTTTGTTACTATAAGACTTGATGTGTGCACATCTAAGAAAAAAGTATGTCACTTGTCTTTGCACAGCAAGGTGGATATATTCCTTTTGGACAACTGTTTTTAGCATTAAAACAGCACTGGGTGTATGCAGGCTAGAAATTTTTTTTATGGTTTCTTAACTATAAAGACCAGCAAGTATATTGAGACTAAAATCTTATGAGGGCCTTTTTTGCTAGTCTTCAGCTTGTGTGATTCAAACGTAATGCTTGTATAGGGTGCTTTGGTCTCTAAAATTTGTTTTGATTGTCGATTCATGCATAAAGTGATCAAACAACTTTATTACTTTCTTTTCGTTTTGTTACACTTCCTTGTGTTGTGTGTGTATCTATATGTTTCTTCTTCCCTATTGATTTTGTTAGAGGCATATGGATAATACAGCCTTTGTTTGTTGTGCAGAAAACTGCTAGAAGTGGTCTTCATATCTTACTTGGAGGTTTGTGCTTTAGCAGTGGTGGTTTTCTTCCGCTTTGTAAGTACTCTGTGTCCCTTCCTTTTGCTCCCATTGTATTTTACTGAAGAAGTTTTATTCAGATTTTGTTATGTTTGGATGAATTCACACTTGACTATGTTTTTATCCTACTCGAATGGGATTGTCTTTTAGGAAGATACATGTGGCCTTGTACCAAAATAAACACAAAAATGCCTTTAAAAAACAATTGAATAGATGAATGAACAATTTCCAAATTTTGGATTGGATTCTCCTCTTTTGTTTTAGTCCCAACAATTAGTGCCCTTGTTGAGGGTTGGGTCACGGAAAGACTACCTCACATTAAGTAGGATAAAGTACTTTATAAAGCCTTGAGGTTCTCTCACTTATTTGACTAGTATTTATGGTTGTACTCTCATCTTTTGCTTAAAAATACAATACATGCTTGATTTCAGTGGCATATTCATAACTGCATTTTTTTTTATTTGAATCTTGGTGCTTAAAAATATAAAGTTTTGTTTTGTTTTGTTTTCAAGAGCTTGAGTGAAGCACTCCTAATGCACATACTCCAGTTGGGGCCTTTCTTTTGTATATGATATGATTTTGATGTTCACTCACCCACTCAACCTCAATCTTAAAAACTCACAATGAATCACTCACTCATTCATGAACGCAATCAATCACTCAAATCACATACGTATGGCCTATGTTGTTACCAGTTTCACTCATTTATTCCAACTTTTCTATTCGTAATTGCTAATACATATGTTAATGGCCTATTAATAAAATAACAATTGTTTTTATAATGTTTAATACGAAAATCAATAATCTATATTTTATTTGA
>Ga0214542_1007525_pt1 | contig 18917 bp, 15 predicted proteins | sample CNSS1metaG_FD_160096 | JGI IMG/M metagenome (GOLD analysis project Ga0214542, IMG submission 160096) | Root nodule microbial communities from cowpea collected in UCLA plant growth center, Los Angeles, California, USA - CNSS1 | ecosystem: Host-associated > Plants > Roots > Nodule | place: USA...
CAAGCATGTTCTGACCTTCAACTCAATACACTAAGACTCAACTCGACTCGACTCATCCGGATACATATAACCCGGTCGTATTCAGCGGATCCTTGCACTTGTGGTGGATACCTCTGCTCACCCTCGACCCCGAGCTGCTCACCCTCGAGGTAAGTGTTACCAATGTTACAATGAATCAATTCCCTCACGCACAAGGTTAGCCCTTAATGAGTTTCAGGCCTCTTGCTACTCTCACCACAAGAGTCAGTCCGCTCTAAGTGAGACTAACTGACTCCTTAGAGTGTTAGGATGCAATCCTTACCTTGAATCCTTACCAAGTTATATAGATGGTGCACCACCATGGACACCCACTAAGAGGAGCCATGGAATTACGTCCCGACAACTGAAGCATGACCCTGGAACCTCACCTAGAGATTTCAAGGAATTACACACTGACCATGGACCAAACATAATCAAATAAGTAAGTAATATGTTCAACGGTGATTGCTTCCTTGTCATGGCGGACATGAAAGGATCATTATTTTGAGTAAACAAACAAGTGACCTTATGTATGGATCAGAGTAGCGCAGCGGGGTGGTGGCAGGTGATGCTTAGAAATGGTAAGAGGTGCGTGAGAAGAACTATCTTACTCATGACCTAGTGATTACCACGAAGACCTGTTCTTTAAAAACACCAAAGGTTTCATTCTTGTGTGTATCAGGTAAAAGTGTACAATGATCATTCAGAGTTGGAAGTGTAGGATTGCATAAAGGAAGTTGGAGCAAGGAAATGAGGGGTGGTTGAATTATGTTTTCAAGTTAGGGTACCAACCTAGAAGTAGACAAGTAAGAGTCGGTGTTCATTTATAGGAGAGAATTCAAGATTTAGGCTCTAGCAAGGTAAGAGTAAGAGTTAGTAGAGTAGTTAGTGTCTAAGTTGAGAGGAGAAGAGGTGAAGAGATTTCAGTGGTCAAGTCATTCGACTAGTACAAAGGAGTTTCTCAAAAGAGGTCGGGAGAAAAGACAAATCGGGCAATCTTAGTTGGAGGTGTATTGTAAAGTTGATTGGTACAGATCAAACTAGAGACTTGAAGTCAGGGAGAGTTATGGTTCTGAGGTTTCTGTAAAATGATGGTTTCAGGTTAGGGGATTAAAGGTGAAGGTAGGACGCCAAAACGATATGGTGAAGGAAACCGTTGAAGGGTTTAAATTGAAAATGGAACAACTTGGTAGTGAACTTGTTGCCTTGGTTGGAGCCAATAGAGGAAGCAAGAGGTATGAGTGTCGTTATACATAAAAGTGGTCAAAAGTGTTGATTGTGGGGTAGTAGGCCAGAACCCAAGAGTGATCAAGTCAGTGGAGTGATGCTTAAATGAGAGAACAAGGTGATGGGAAGTGATAGCGAACATGCTTTAGTTTGAGATTTGAAGTCATCAGAGACTTTGATAAAAACCTACGAGAGGTAGTGGAGAGCATATGGTAGGTGAGTCAGTATATCAGATACAGATTGGTTGGACAGGTACGAAGGAGCATTCCAGTTATAAGGTTGTAGGTTGGAAGTTACTTCGAGAGTAGTGGCTAAACCAACCTACACAGTTGAACACATATCGCTTAGCACAGAGGCAAAGTTTCCATGTGACTATAGGTGTGGGAGTCATCAAATCTGTCAAGTCTAAGTTGTGGTTGTCGGAGAAAATGAGGGAAACATAGTTATCATCCTATTCCATCGGTGAATTTTTGAGGTCGAAAATTTTTGTTGTTGGGGAGAATGTAAGACCCACTTTTTTTGGTCTTATGTTAAAAGGCAGGGCCTTAACTTTTGGGCCTAAAGGCTGGCCCATAGGGTACCCAAAACCCCTAAACCAGCCTTATTCCTCTCATTCTCTGCACCTATCAGAAAAATAGCAGTCTCACTCTCTCTTCTCCCTCCAACAGAGCTCTGCTAGGGTTTGGCTCCCATTCTTCGTTGAGCTAGGAGAACTCCATTTATTACATGTAAGTCAATCCCCAACTAATACTTCCTCTTTTCTAGCTCTATTGTTGCAGTTCCAACTAGAGCTCTTTTAGTAATCTCGTTTTCTGTTCTAGTGTCAGTATTCCAGCTTACAAACCAGTTCTTGGATCTGTAGTAATCCTCTAATGTGTGCTTGTACCTTCCGCTAGCATTCGTCCAGGTAAGGGAAGCTAGAACCCTCTTGTTTGGTGCGATAGTTGTTATCTTGCTTGTGTTTCGTGATTTTTGAGCTTATATGTTGCTATGAATGTATGGTATGGTTGGCATTATTGTTTGGATGTGAAAATATGGCTATTGTAGGATGAATAGTGGCGAGACCCGACACTCTCGCCCAGGCGACCTAGCCTCGCTTAGGCAAGACTTGTAGAAACAGACCCAAACTCATGCTCGAGCTCTCGCGCAGGCGGAGAGTTTTCGTTTGAGCAAGACACCATCTCGCTCAAGCGAGAGAGGCTTGCCTAAGCGAGGACGCGTAGGGGCTTGCGGTATGTGCTGCATGTGTAGCTCAAGCGAGGAGGCTATTTTTGGGCGAGGGGTATTCTCGCTCAAGCGAGTAGCGGCTCGCTTAAGCGAGAATCTGCGAGTCTCGTAAGGTTCCCTGATGACAGTCTCACCTAAGCGAGACCCTATGGCTTGGGTGAGACTGGCACGAGACTTCACTATAGAACTGTTCCTTTCATGTTTGTTTGGCTTAGTATGCTTTACCTTGAGTTCGAACTGTATGAATTGAGTGACCTTGTATGAAGGAGATGGAAATTATGATTCATGAGTTTTGGCATGATCTGAGCATGATGTTTGTATGGGATTGGTTCACAGAATTTAACATGATGAGTTGGTTATGGAGTGGATATGAAATATAGAGGGATTCATGGAAAATGAATGATGTTCCTTGGCATGGTATTGGCATGATGTACGATTCTATTTTCATGGCTTTGGGAAGGATCAGTTATGGTTGACTAAATATGAGGTACGAATGAGGGATGATTACAAAGATTGATATGATATTGACATGTGTGGTGAATATTTCATGATTGATTGAATATGTATAGTATGTGGTCAATACGTAAATCCTTGGGATCCCTAGGTGAGATTCCAGGGTAGTGCTTCAGTGGTCGGGACGTAATTCCATGGCCCCTGTTAGTGGGTGTCCATGGTGGTACCCCATCTATATAATTTGGATGATGTATGTATATTGGACTGTGAAAGTGTATCTGAATGCATGATAAAATCTTTTTGGCTCTAGCTTACCCTTTGCTTGTTTGATTGCTTTGTATGTTGATCTTCTACTTTTGCGATGATCATCAATTTATAGATGGGAGCAGATGCGAGAGGTACTCGAGGTCGATAAGGAAGAAATGAGAGATGATTCAGCTGCATAGTGTACCTGGGCTGGATTTCACGTTTTATTTTGGGCTTTTTCTTTAGGGCTGTGGCCTATGTACTTATCGGTCCTTTTAAATTTCCATATGATTCTATCAACTTTATATCTTGATTCTTTTTGGCATTGTGGTGTGCCTTGGTTATCGTAAGGAATGGTGTTTAAACTCTAGGACTGCGCTTCTGTATTATCTTGTGTAACACTTCCTTTAATTATGACTATAAATTAAATGGGGTGTTACACTTATACTAAAAACATCACTATGAATAGTAATAATAATAATAAAAATAATAACGATACTAATAATAACAAACAAATAATAATAATAATAAAAATAATAATAATTTTTATGCTATAAATATTAATGTCAATGCAAATGCTAATGTTGACATACTAATAATCTATAATTATATATAAAGATAAGCATCAGCAACAAAATAATTAAGAAGGATAACTAATTGAAATATGATCTAACTATAATAACAATAATATCATTATAATAATATCCCATAATAATAATAATAGTAATATCTCATAGCGATAATAATAATAATAATAATAATAATAATAATAATAATAGTAATAATACTAATAATAATAATAATAATAATAATAATAATAATAATACACCAACTAAATATATAAAGAGATACACATTTTTATGTCTTTTTTTTTGTTTTTACAATTTTATCCTCTTAATTATTATTTATTAAATTTAAATAACTATTCATAATAAAAAATTATTTGTCAGTTTCATCATTCTACTAATTTTAGTAACTATTTTTTTTCAATTCAAAAAATACCAAGATATAGAAATAAAATGAATAAGAAAACAAATACAAAGAGCAAGTAATTAAAATATGATCCCGTAGTAAATAAAAGTAAAATATGTGTCTAACTATAATAATAATAATAATAATAATAATAATAATGACAATAATACCACTATAATAATATCGCGTAGTGATAAATGTAACGTTCCATTTAATAAATAAACTTTACTTAAATGACACGTCACACAATATAATAATACGAGCAGAGATACAGAGTATGGACTCACTCCCTAAAGATATCCAAGAGTAAAAGGAAATAATCCTGGGGCACACCACGATGCCAAACAAGACAAGGTACGAGGTATAAAGTAACTAGAAACACAACACAAAACAAAATAATACATGGGCTATAGCCCTAGCAAAAGACATAAGAAGAATAGCCCAAGTCCAGTCGACTACGCAGCGGAACCATCGCCTCCCTGTTGGCCACGGGTGTTCCTCACATCTGTTCACATCAACAAGTTGATGATCATCACAAAAGAGAGAACCACACAGTAGAACACACAACAAATAACAACAGGGTAAGCTAGAGCCAAAATAGTTTTATCATGCAATCAGATATGCCTTCACAGTCAAATATACATACATCATCCAAGCATATTATGACCTTTCAATCAATACACTAAGACTCGACTCGACTCATCCAGATTACATATAATCTGGTCGGATTCAGCGGATGCTTGCACTTGTGGTGGATACCTCTGCTCACCCCTAAGCTATGTGTTACAAGTGTTACAATGAATCAATCCCCCACACACAAGGTTAGCCCTTAATGAGTTTCAAGCCTCTTGCTACCCCCACCACAAGAGTCAGTCTGTTCTAAGTGAGACTAACTAACTCCTTAGAGTGTTAGGATGCAACCTTACCTTGAATCCTTACCAAATCAAACAGATGGGGCACCACCATGAACACCCACTAACAGGGGTCATGAAATTACGTCCCGACCACTGAAGCACGACCCTGAAATCTCACCTAGAGCTTTCAAGGAATTACGCGCAGACCACAAACCAAACATATTCAAACAGCCAAGTAACATTTCTCATACATGTATATATATTATGCCAACCTTTATAGCCAATTCCTTTCATGTTCCAGGTCAAACCCATTCCAACTCCTCATACTCCATCCATGTATGTAGTATTTCAATTCATCTCATTATCATGCCACTTTTATAACCAACCATTCCATGTTCATCACATGCCAAAAGTCATTCAAGTTCATCATTCATAACTCATACACCCTCCCACACATGCATATTCCTTCCCCTCATGCCATCATATGATAATCAAATTAAATGCAAGCCATACATTCAAGAATAGGAAAAACACCAAACCAAAACGCACTCTCGCCCAACTCTTCGCCTAGGGTGAAGGGCCTCGCTCAAGCGAGAAGGACTCTGTTCAGGCAAGCTCCCTTCGTCTAGGCGAGAGCTCGACACATATAATAGTGATCTCTGCACATTGTCGCTTAGGCGAGACTCCCCTCGCCTGAGCGAGACGCTCGCTCGCTCAAAACTGAGCTGGTCGCTTCCCTCACGTAAAAAGGTCTGGGCGAGTCTCTTGCTCATCTCGCCTAGGTGAGACAGGCTCGCTTGGGCTATAGTATCAGTTCTCGCCATTGTTTTCCTACGACAACCACTCATACCAAACCAAACCAACATGCTAAAACGTTCCAAGCATTCAGAACATCATATCAACCATAAACTCTTAGCACAACAACAAAAATAGCAGGAAAAACGAAATACATGAGTAAGTTCTAGCTTCCCTTACCTGGGATAAGCTAGTATAGGGCCTTAACAGCAAACACGGACACAACGGGTTTAGGAGTATGCTTAGGAACTGGGAAAACAACGGAGCAGATTACAAGATAAGCTCACTACAAAATCCTAGCTGGGGAAAATACGAAAATATGCTAAGGGGGGAAATGGTAGGAGTTGGACAATAACTTACACGGAACAAGAATACACTTGAGCGATCTTGATGGAGGCTGGAGATTAAACCTAGCAGAGCACTGTTTTCGTGAGGAGAAGAGGGTAAGGCTGCTGTTTCAGAAAGTGAGAAGAGAAGAGTGAGTCACGGTAGACTTAGGTCTATTTTCCCCTTTTGGGCCAGCCCTAAGGCCCAACAGTTTGGGGCAACCTTAAAAAAAAAGGCAGAACGAAAAGTGGGCCTTAAAATAAAAAAAGTAATACTAATACTACTACTACTAATAATAATATTAATATTAATATAACTACATATATAAAGAGATAAACATCAACAAGTTTATCCTCTTAATTATTGTATTTTAAATTTAAATAATTATTTATAATAAATTTTTTTTTTCAGTTTTATTATTTTACGAATTTTAGTAACTACTTTTTTAAATTGAAATAATTGTTCAAATGTAAAGATAAATGAACAACAAAACAAATAAAAATGACAAGTAAAAGTAAAATGTGTATCTAACAACAACAACAACAACAACAACAACAACAACAACAACAATAATAATAATAATAATAATAATAATAAATATTATAATAATTATAGTTCTTATTAATAATAATAATATTAGTAATATAATAATAGAAATAATTATAATTAACAATAATGATAATAATATTTATAGTTGATAGTAATAATGATTATTAATTATAGTTGATAATAATAATCCAGATCTTGAGCAATAATTTTACAGGAGCCAAAATAATTTATAGTAAAAAATTTTGAACTCATCAATAATTTATTCGGAATAAAAATCTCCAGTTATTCCTTTTTGAATGTAAATAACCATATTGTGTTCAAGAAATCCATTTTTCATCTTATTCTGAATAAAAATTGAGACGTAATTACTAAAAAAAATATATAATTGTAATAATAATAATAATATATAATAGTAACATATAATAATAATAAAAATTATTATTATTATTATTATAATAATACTAATATTTGTTATAATTTTACTACTATCACTATAAATAATATTTATAATAATAATATTATTAATAATTAGAAATACTAATACTTATAGAAATACTACAAATAATATTATTATTTATAATTAATATTATAGTTGAAATCATAAATAAATGAAAAAACAAAAATAAATTGACTTTTATAGGATTTGAACCCGGGCCCTTTTGTATCAGAGTTTTAAAATGAAGAAAAAGCTAATTTTTATGACACATGTCAATAAAAGAAAGGAAAATGATATCCTGACACCATATTTTGACTCCATACTTGACTCCATGACGTGGCATGCACAAGTGGATTTTATTTTTTAAATTAAAATTAATTTTATTGAAGCATTTTACGTCAGACGTGGCTTAGTGGAGGAGTTGAACCGTTTCTCTTTTCTCCTTCTCCCGCGCACTCAGTCGAAAACTCTCTTCTCTTAGCATAGTCGCTGCACGAAAACCCTCTTCTCACCGGCAGGGTGTTCATTGTAAATGGCGAAGGGTTTTTCGGTCACAAATTTTAACATTCTTTCCTTTCTCCCCCGCGCTCACTGGTATGAGTTCTCACTTCACCCCCTTTTGTGGTCGCAGTTATAGGTTCTCTTGTCATCGGCAACGCGAACGGTTTTTGGAGTGGTTCGTTTGGCGAAGGAAGATAGCAAAAGATAGCACAGTGTGGGTTTGCGGAATCTCTATGGCGGCTAAACCTTGAAAGGGTTAGGGTTTGCGGACAAGGAGGGCGTATGGTGTGACAGGGAGGGCATTTACTGTGGAGGAGTTCAACCATTTCTCTTTTCTCCTTCTCCCGCGCACTTAGTCGAAAACCCTCTTCTCTCCGCACAGTCGCCGTTTTTCTTCCCACCGGCAAGGTGTTCAGTGTAGATGGCGAATGGTTTTTTGGTTGAAAATTTGAACATTCTTTCCTTTCTCCCTTGCGCTCACTGGTATAAGTTCTCATTTCACCCCTTTTTGTGGTTGCAGTTGTAGGTTGTATTGTCACCGGCAACGCCAACGGTTTTTGGAGTGAAAGGGAGTTCTGACGAAGCATCTCCTCCATTGTTCAACCACTGTTTTCAAAGGTTGCAGTTCTACGAAGGACCGGCTTTGTAGCAGATTGTATGTATGACGATTTTTTTTCTATTTGTTGTCTTAGGGGTTGTTTTAGTGCATCAATATAATTCTTAGATGATAACTTGATGGATGCTCATGTGGAGCAACCACAATCCTGATTGTTCTTCATGGATTGACCAACAATCAAGATATGAACAATTTTTTTGTAAAAATTTACCGTTGTTTTTCTCTTTCTAGCTTCGCTGCATATCACCTGCCAAATTTGTATACCAGAATACAAGAGTGACGTTAACATTTAGACCAATACAAAGTGAACAGCTATATAGCTAATACTTGTTTCAGCAAATTGCCAAGATATAAACTATCATGCAAGATACACCTTGTTGAAAATTACTGACTGCTTACATCTAGAGACAACTCTGGATGCATTATTCAACAAAACACAAACTGATTTAAGACCTTTAAGAAGAAGCAAAACTGAGATTTATGATTGGAACGATATTTATTTACAAATATGTACTTACATGGGGGCTTCACTCCCACCCCAAAGTTTGGCCTTGGGGCTACATCTTTCTATATAACTACTAATACTATTACCATATATAGAAATGCTAAGGTTCATTAGCCATTTGGCTCACGTACACCTCCAAATGTATGCATGGACATTCTATTTTCCATACAGGAACATTGACTACTAAGCATGCTTGCACCTACATCTTAGCTCCACCCCATTGATTGCTGTATATATTTTCAAATTCAAATATCAAACACATCTAACCTCACCCAAAATGAAATGAATAAGAATGTAGGTTTTGTTTTATCATGGTTTACTTCAGAGCCTTCCTAATACAGAATGATATTTAGTTTTTCATCTCTAATAGGACAAACGAGTGGTAGCTCTTTTATTAATAGATACTAAGATAGTAAATTCTTAGGATTTGACTTCTCTAATGGAAAAAGTGCATGATATAGAGAGAGAAGGTGAACTTATAACAATTGATAGGAAAAAAAAACATTTAAGATTTTTACTTTATAATTGTTATTCATGTAAATATATTCTGTCACAATATCAACAATTGATTTTCCAATAATGGCTATAATTCCATACTTTGGGAAACTAGGATTTTGAGCTGAATGAAGAAATATAGTGTTTTGAAGATTGATAGGATAACTTGATTTATGACAAGTCCAGTGGACTAGACCACCTGATGTGTGGATCTATAGACCGTTTGATCCTTAAAGGCCCTATTGGATCATTTGCTACGTTGGACCCTCTTCAACATTGATTTCACTTTCTTAAAAGCAGCATTTTTGTGTGTGATGACCTGTGTGCAACTAAGTGTTGACCTGTGCAACATTTTTTGCAACAATGTGGTTTGACTCAATTTTTTGAACTCATACTATAGCAGTCAATTCGTGTTTTTGGGGTGAATGACGTTGGTTAATAAGATGTGATTTGTAATAAGTGGGGTTAAAGATGTCTGATTTGTTGGTGATGACTTTTGTGCACCCAAGTGATGACCTGTGTTGCATTTTTTGCAATGAGTTTATGAATCAATTTTTTTATCTATTTGTTATAGCAGTCAATAATTGTTTATGAGGTTATTTACTTTGGTGCATGTGATAAATTTTCAGTTATATTTGGTCCTTTGTGGATATATGTTTGATGAATTTCAATGAACTTGGTATGTTATTTAGGAATTTTAAGTAAGATGTCTAGTAAACCTGAACACAAATGTATTCCGGAAGTAGGCAATAAAGGGAAGAAGAAGAAGGTGGTGAAAAATGCTGATCAGGTATAATTGGAATCTTTAAGTGATTTAACTTTTTTTATTATTCATAATAAATAATATTTTTTTCATGGTGCTATAGGTGCGAATTGTGCATAGGTGCGAAAGCAAGTACATTGTTGAAGTAAACAATGTACTAAAAGACACCCACCGTAAGGGGATTCAGGCAACACCATTTAGATGGTGTTTGGAAGTGGCAATGCATTGGAAATAAATTGTCCTTTGTTGAGGGAAGTGTTGCGTAGATGGGTTCCACAAGGGGAATACATTCGTGTAGGTCAACATTTGGTGGGGTTATCAGTTTATGATGTTTGTATATGCCTAGGTCTTAGTATGGTTGGTAAATGTGTTGAATTTGATGTTGATGTAAGTGGGGTAGTAGGTTCACTTTTTGAGAAGAAACCAATCACCTTACGAGACATAATTAACAAGATTAAGAACTTAGTGGTTAGTGATGATGATGTAGACAATGCTTGTAAGTTGTATCTGTTACTTTATTTTCCTGTATTTTATTTTCCTAGGACCTCTAAGACAGTGACCAATATGCCTTTCAAAGTCTTAGACAACCTTGACAACTTAAGCGACTATAACTGGGCAGAGTTAGTGCATAGTTTTTTGATCTCTGCACTCAATCGTGGATGTAAGGTTGTATGAGAAAAGATAAATACTCGTAGCCTTAACTTAGCCGGATCTGTTGTAGTTGTTCAGGTAATTATTGTTTTAAGAACCTTTATTTTCCTTATGCATTATTATAATTTATTGATTTGTCTAACATTGTTATAGGTTTGGGCTGCTCGTCGTCTTGGCTTAGAAGATGTAGAGGGTGAGGTTCAATTCCCAAGATTTCTACGGTGGCCCTCGGTGAAGATTAGGACACCTAATATTGAGTCTGCTTTTGAAAAGAATAAGGTTTTATTTGAGTTGTCTTTGTATATGTTTGGTTAAATTTGGTTTTATTACGAAATGTGTTTAGAAACAAATTTTTTTTATTTGTAGATTGTGTTTGGTTGGGCCCTAACTGCAGAGGAGAAGAACAACTCAATAATGCAAAATGTCGTTCATATTAAGGACCAATACAATGTTAAAAATGATGGCATTCAGGGTGTTTCTCATTCCAAAGAGCAAGTGGATTTGGAAGAAAAATTTGAAAAACATGAACGGATAATTCTAGACATGAAAGAACAGATAAAGAAGATGCATGATGAATTTTTTGATGCTCTTGAACCTGACTCCTGTGTAGGTAAAGGAAATGATGTTAATGAAGAAGAGGGTTGTCCTTCTAAGCAAAGGAAGTGTGATGAAGGCAGGGTTGTCCTTCACACCGGAAAGAGAGTCAACAACCTCATCAGCATGAGGAAGATGACCAGAAGGACAAACCAAAATCTGACCATAATGGAGACGACAAAGCTATTAAGCCTAACACTGAAGGTCAAAGTAATACACTGTTTATAGATATGGCTAAATTGTATAAGGATGTGACTGGTGTTGGTTGTGCTAGGTATGCTATTTTTATTAATAATGTATTCAACATCAACACACACTAATAGTTAATACTTTAAGTTGCTGCTTTTGACTTTTCAGATCTATTTATGTTGATGTGAATGGTCAAATATTGAGGTGCGATGAATGTCAATGTTTTCGTACTCGTGGTTGGATTGATAACATGGTAAATTATGAAACTTAAGTTTATGACTATTTAAATTGTTACTACACATGTACTGATATAATTATTGTTTTTGTGTTCAGTCTATAATGTTTGCAGCCTACGAGTTCATGTTAAACAGAAAAGGCTGACCGGGAAAATTAGCATGGTTATATTCAGTCCTTTCTATACAGTAAGTTTCTTTTTGCTTTTAATATTTATGCTTAAATTAATGTATAAGTATTGACATTTGTTGTGGTTCAAAATGCAGTTATCCTTGATTGTGACAAAAGAAAGGTGAATAGACGTGTGTGGTGTCTAGATGACTACAGGCATTACCTGACACATGATTTGGTTTCAGTGCAGGATATATTAACAGCAGATTTTGTGAGTATCCTTACTTGTTAAATGCTGTTATATTTTGTTACAAAATGAAATGTGTTTGTTAATGTTACTTCTATTCAGTTGTTTACCCCAGTGATTTATGCTGAACATTGGTGGTGTTATGCTTTTAATTGTCAAACGAAAGAGTTCTTTGTCTTAGATTCACTTGCACACAAATGTCGAAGGCGAAAAAAAATTGATAGTCACGTGGTAAGTCCATGTGTGACATTATAAATTTCCATTACTGATGTTTATTGTGTTCACATTATTTATGTTCGATTTATATCTGTTATAGGTACAGAATGTGGAACACCTTTTTTGGCTCTTCTTAAATGACAAAAAACAATTGAAGCCAACATATGAAGTCCACATTGAAGACGTTCCTGAACAACCAAATTTGTAAGCACAACTTTAATTGAGTAGCCTATTCATACAACTTGGTTACGTAATTAGGAAGTTTTCATTAAATGTTTTGGTAACCTCTTCCAGGCATGATTGTGGTATTATGGTGTTGAAGTATCTTGAGATATGGGACGACGTCAAAAGATTTAATGGGAAAAGCATGTCAACTTACACTGATGTGAGTATAATACCCTCGGAACTGTTTACATTTAAGTTGCATAAAGTTATTTTGATATGAATATGTAATTAAGTAGTTATTCTTTGGTGGCAGGAGGATCTACAACAATTCAGGCAGCAATACATTTGTGATTGGATTCTTCACCCAGAAAATAAGCATAGGGAGACTGTCCTTGAAATATTTAAACCATATTTAAAGAAGTAGAAATGTCAATATTTTAGTGTTGATTAATAGCGTAACTTTTAGTGTACCCATTTTATATTTTTCTTACCAGGTAACTGATGATAAGTACGTTGGTATCCCTGATTTTGGAGCCTATTAATTAAATTAACTGAAGAACACCATGACTTCAATATGATTATAAATTCTGATAACATGATTCTATTAAAATGCCAGGGTTGTACAACTTTTTGTGAGCAATTATATTGCGAGTTTTCAATCAAAATCGGTGACAATGAAAACTGTGAATAATATTAATCACTACTGCTGAAGTTGAACGTAGTAAACAGTAATCAGTACAAATACTTTGACCGTGTGAATAAATAAACATGTCATTGACAAACACAAACTCTAATAACAAAAGGTGTTTGGTTATGCCATGTTGATCATCCCAAATGATCTAAAAAATGTCATTTTTGTTGATACTAGTTCCTGAAAAAAAAAACAATTACAATATTAAGCTATCATAAATATAAGGCAAAATTAAACATGTTTGTACTGTGGCATACCTAATGATCTGTTCTGTACCAATAACTTGTTGATTACTTTCTATTGATGTTAAAAGTGATAAAAAGCCTGTGCACTAGACATCATAAACCTGGGCATAGTATAGGGGTAATTAATTATTTCCATTAAATAGCATAAGAAGATGTAGTTATGAAACGAAAACTAACCATGTTGGTTGCGGTACCCCTTTGAGCATTCAAAATTTCATTACTTGGTGCAATTGAAGTATGAAGTTCCCCATCCTAAAGTGCATGTTGACAAATAAAATTAACAACTGGACAACCTGCATATTAAAAAATGGTACTCTGAATACAAATAATAAATACATACAGTGGCATTTCGAGATGCTTTATTCCTAGCTGTTGCACATTTCTTTTTTGCATATCTTCTCTACTGTTGATTGCATCCTTGTACCTCGTGGTCGACCCTTTCTTTTAACGTGAATTGGACTTCGGATCGTTGTTTGGTGAGCACCACTATTAATTGGAGAAGAAATGTGCACATTTGTTTGTTCACAGTTTCCTAATGTTGTGGAACAAGATAACGAAGGATTCCTTGATAATAAGTCTAATTGGAAACACAAGAATTCTGTACCCCTCTCGCTTTGGCATGCAAACTCAGCAATGTCATAGAACTTTTTACACAATAAGTCATACCTATGAATAATGGGTTCGTCTTTCTTAGTGTTATATGATGCTCTTATCAAAGTATGCCTTCGCAATATGTGTTTGCTCCATCGACTCAAAATATACTTTTGTGATACAAATTTTACCTCCTCTTGGGCAAGGACCATCAAGCTGTGGCGGCAAAGAACTCCTCTAAACTCAAAAATCCGACAAGTGCATTCAATGTCTTTTGTCACAACATCAAATATAACTTCATTATATTTGTCTGCACTTTGGTCTTTCCATATCAATGCCTCTTTAACAATATATTTTGCCTTACAACCATGAACTTCAACACTTTTGATATTACAATTCATCTTACACCTAAGCTCATTTTGCACTTCACCAAACTTCGCATGAGTGTATTCATCTTGAAATTGTCTCTCAATAAATGACTGAGACCCACATGGAAGGGTAGTATTAGCAGAAGCGAAATCTGCTTCGCACTCTTTCTCCGCCTTAGAATGAAGGGCGTTGTCATATTGGACAACAAACTGTTGGAGTGTTGTAGTAGAGTTGATGATCACATCTAGCTACATGGAAGTGTTTGGTACTTTATTTCTCCTTCAAGAACAATTTAGCTTCACATATACTGCCAACCAAAAACTCATACACCACTCGACCCCAATTAAATTTCCCAATACTACCAAGGTCATCAACAATGTTGAACAAAATAGAAAAAACTGTTCCACTACGATTGGACAACAAAAACTTAGAAATTGCTAACAAAACGTAAAGCTTACCAAAATCCTCTAAACAAAGCACTTTAATATGTTTTAAGATGTAATCATATACCATTTCGATGTCAACAACTTTGGAAGCTCCAAATAAATTCCTTGAATCACTATTTAACCCTTCCTGGTTTAAATCAATGTTCTCACCAACCACCCTCAAACCTAGACCAAGACATACATCTAAATAGGTAAATCAAACAACTTTTGTACTCATGTGAAACCCCCCCAACCTTTCCACCCACCTACTAATTAACGGACTCAAAAGATTCCTAGATATTTTAACAGACTCTTTCAACTCAAACATCCATTCAAATGGTGTTCCTCGGATAAATGACTTTTGCTCATCTATTAACTTCTTATTCAAACTACCAATCAATTTTGTCCGACATGAATGCCTAAAACAAATCTGGAACAATAAAAAAAAATTAGTTATGTCATTTTTATCATAACAAATTTCAAAATAAATTGAATTCCAAAATTTATCATACCTTGCGGTCAACATTGAAATCACTTCCCTCACTGACTGCAGCCATATTTATGACCTAAATACATAACCCCAGGTAATTAGGTATGACATGAAACATGAAACAACTTTAATCCACTTGAGTTTGAAACCACATCGAAGAGATAATTGCAAATGAACTCACACTATCCATACTTAATCACCCCATAATCAACTATTGAGTGCTATGACATGAAAGATAAAAAAAATTGAGTCATACCACACGCTTCCAAAAAATTCAACACAGATCATCACTTCTGACCAAACAGGTCATCACTCATACATCATACAAGTGTAATCAAGTTGGCTATGAAACCACATCAAAGAGATAATTACAAATTAACTCAGATTATCCAAACAGAATCACCCAATAATCAATTATAGAATAAAATAATATGGAAGTTAAAAAGATTGAGTCAAACCACATGATTGCAAAAAATGCAGCACAACTCATCAATTGGATGCACACAAGTCATCATCAATAAATCATACAAGTTTAACCCACTTGGGTATGAAACCACATGAAAGAAATAACTACAAATGAACACATATTACCCATACTTAATCACCCCATAATCATCTATTGACTGGTATGAGTTCAATAAATTGAGTCAAACCACATTATTGCACAAAATGCAGCACAGGTCATCACTTGTGAGCAAACAGGTCATCACAATAAAATAAAATAGATTTCATCAACCTAGTTAGAAAACTAGTATTCATGAACTTATCAAAGCACCAAAATCACAAAAACGGAAAAATAACACAAACTTACCAACCACTACCTGAATCGAACAATTGAAAGCACCAAAAACCCTAACTTCGCAAGCTTCATCTTCGATTACAGTGTTGTGGTCATTCACCTGTACAAGATAGATGTTAAATTTGCCTTTAAAGAATAACTCACTCGACTATGCAGGCGAAAACCAAAAAAAAATCTCAGTTCTTTAACCAAAAAACCCACAACGACGACTTCGAAAAAAAATAACACAAACCTGTTGGCGTAGTGGAGAAACGCACAAAAAAAAAGACCTACGAACCACGATGCTGAATCCAACAACGGAGACGAACAAAAACCCTAACTCTGGGAGGATCGTCTTTTCCCTTCGTCTTCTTCGACTCACTACAACACACGTATTCTCCTTTCTTCCTTTCTCCTTTCTTCCTTTCTCCTTTCTCCTTTCTTCCTTTCTCCTTTCGAGTGGGTTTTCCCTTTCTTTCTTTCTTTTCTCTTTTTTCGTTTTTGCTTTCTCTGTGCAACCCACTCTTCAAAGAAAACCTAATTTTCCACCCTTTCAATTTTCACGCCCAAACCCACTCTCCAAAACGTGTTTCTGACTCTCTCAATTTTCACGTCCACACCCACTCTCCAAAACGTGCCACGTCTGAAGTAAGATGCTTTAATAAAATTAATTTTAATTTAAAAAATAAAATCCACCTGTGCAGGCCACCTCATGGAGTCAAGTATGGAGTCAAAATATGGAGTCACTTTATCATTTTTCTAAAAGAAAATGGGTAATGTAGTAATTTATGTAGTATCTTCTTTTCTTAAGATGTAATAAATTTGGACAAACTAATTATATTACAAAGAACCAACATGAAAAACAAATCTTATTTTTGAGTATTAATTTTTAATTTTAATGACTTTAGAAATTAATTAAAAGGTGACATATACGTGTGTGTGTGTGTGTGACAAAATGAGCTTTTAGAATCCACGGTGCCACTTGCAACATCGTGTCCTTCTAACTTGGTGCCTAGTAGTTTTAGTATTGAGGATAGGTCTTTTTCTATGCATAATCTTGATATTACTATTGGTTATGTGTCGGTGGACTTTGATTCTTTGGCTATTATGCTTTCTCCATACTTAAACAAAGGCTTAAACAACTTATTGGCAAATAGAGTCAATCAACTGGGAAAAGAAACAACTGATTTCAAAACACTTAGAAATCATTTACAGTAACTCGGTTGATTGTTTTGGAAATCAGCCAACTGAAAAACCTTGTGAAAACTGCATCGTTTTAAAAAATGAAATGAAATACCTTTTGAAAACTTGTTCAAAGTTCATAAGAGGGAAAGCAAACTTTGAAGTTGTTCTTGGCTCTCAAAATTGTGTGTTTGGGAAAGCTGGACTTGGTTACAATCCTACTTTCAAAAAGGAAGCCAAGAAGTTCTGTAATCTCTTTTCAAAAAGCAGGCCAAATGACATGCCCCATTCATTTCTTGCAACTATTGTATGAAGAAAGGTCATGTTATTAAGAACTGCTATGCTAGAAAGTATGATGTTCTTAAAGGTGTTATGAAAAGGATCCAAAAAGGATCTAGAAAGGTGTAACCATGATGGACCCAACCTATCAAAGGGTACCAAGTAATACAAATCTATTTTGGAGGTCATAAAAGGTCATAAGAAAGATTTGTGGTACCTTGATAGTGGCTATTCGAGATATATAACAGGTGAAAAGACCAAATTAGCAAAATTGGAGTTGAAGGATGAAGGATTTGTGACTTATGGAGACAACAACAAAGGAAAAATACTTGGAAGTGGAGTCATAAGCAATGGATCGTCATTCAACATCAAGAACGTGCTACTGGTAGAAGGGTTAAAGCACAATTTGATAAGTATAAGTCAATTTTGTGACAAAGGTTTTAAAGTTGTGTTTGAACTAAATCATTGCCTTATATATGATGCATGTGGTAGTATTATACTGATAGTAAAAAGAGTCAATAATTTATACTTGCTTGATATGCATCATGCATCATTTAACATATTTGTGAAATTGGTCCACAATATAAATAGTTTACACATCAAATTTTTGTTAATTGTGGAATCATGTATTACAACACTCTAGGTTAGATTGAAAAACAATTGTTTGTTAGTCTTCTTACAAGAATCCATATTGAGTTGGTTTGGCTCAACATAAAAAACATATTGAACAAAAAATTGAGCCAAATCTTCGGGAAATAGTAAATGTAGTTGACAACTATAAACTTAATTAAAATTTAACTTATGCCTATTTTTCTTTCCCTATCACTCACAAATGTTGCATTATCACATTAACATGTATGTGGGCAGTTATCAATAACCATATTTAATAACTTTGTGACCAAAATCTTTTTCTTTTAAAACAAAACAAAACCAATTAAGTATATGTTAGAAATAAATGTATAAGTTTAATATGAAAATGTTCAGGTTGTCACCATCTCTTCCTTCTTGACCTACATACATGAGGAATGATTTAATATGTCATATTCTCTTTATTTTTAAGGCATTGTTTAATGGCAAAGCCCTAGCCAAGGGACCAACCACCATAGCAATGATAAGAATGATCCAAGAAGATTGGGCTTCATCTAGGTTGAGCAAGCCCAAATTGATATGCATTTAGGCTAAGGAAGATGTGAAGACCTAGTCTAGGATTCTTTTGGTCATTTATATGTATTGAATTATCTAACCTCCGGTTGAACAATTTAAGAAGATTAATCACTTTTTATTAGTTTATTAGTGCATATATATATATATATATATATATATCTATATATATATATGTATATGCATATATATATATATATATATATATATATATATATATGTATATATATATATATATATATATATATATATATATATGTATATATGTATATATGTATATATGTATATGTGTATATATACACATATACATATATA
>Ga0214542_1007526_pt1 | contig 18908 bp, 9 predicted proteins | sample CNSS1metaG_FD_160096 | JGI IMG/M metagenome (GOLD analysis project Ga0214542, IMG submission 160096) | Root nodule microbial communities from cowpea collected in UCLA plant growth center, Los Angeles, California, USA - CNSS1 | ecosystem: Host-associated > Plants > Roots > Nodule | place: USA...
ATATATATATATATTGAAATGGTGGAAAACGTCTAATCATCAAAATAAATTTTAAATCCATATCCATGCATATTTTTCGTTTATAAATTAGGTACATTGCCTTGTCTTCCCTTCGTAACGCTGGTCAATATCTTATGGGAACACATTTTAAAATTTAGACTTAGTAAGTTTAATTTTGAAAAAAAAAAACTTAATAAATTTGACTGAAATAAAAATATTTCCAATTAATTTAAAGTAAACTAAACCGGTTTTAGAAATATCATTTGAAAAATTAAAATAATGGCTTAAAAACATGAATGTTTTGTTCATTACAAATAAGTGCTTGATTTTAAGAACAGAAAATGTAAAAATATAAATAAAAGTAATTAAGTTAAAAATGTTATCATTTGAAAACAAAAACAAAGAATTTAATATAAAAATTTGTTTGACCTACTAGATTGTTAAAAAAATCAATGATTCTTAATGGGCAAAAACCAAATCGATGATAATGATAGAATCCATTGACAAATGGAACAGCGAATCAGAAAACACCTTGAATATTTCAATCAGCAGCCAAAGAAGGCACCAAACTTTTTAGAACAAAGCAAGGATTAAAAAAAAAGGTGTAGGCACGCTGGTGGTCACTAATCTTTTCACTGTTTGGCACAAATAAGGTTCCTTATGTTCATTTGGTTCAAAAGTCATAAACGCGCTTTTATTCCAATTCAAGGTTCAACCACTCATCCAATTTGATTCCTCCTCCTCCTCAATGACGTATTCAAGGTTCATAGTACAATTTCCGCAATTAGAAAAGGGCTTTCAGAAGGGAAAAAAATGTTTAATTCGTGTATTATTGTTGGTTAGGTTGATTTTATACTTAAGTTCATTTTGCTGCTAAGCAGTGGAATTTAATTCAAATGCGATTACAGATTGTTACATAAATAATCTAAATATTTCACACTAGCTGGCGGTATTTCAAAATTAAAGTTCATGAAATATAATAGTACGGTTTATTCCAGAGATATGCAATTTCCAGAAATTAATTAAAAAGAAAAAACAAAGCAATCCAATTTGAGTGCTTATACTGCAATTTAATTGAAAGGGAGTAAGAATTCCAACTATACATCACATCGCAATTCTAAATACGATATTAGCTACAAAAATCAAAACCATATTTTAAAAATAAGCCATTCGTCACTAATTAATATAATAATGATCAAGACACCACTAATTTTTTTTAATCAAAACTTTCGTAACTGATATTAATAATTAATTTAAATCTAATTCATAAATTAATTATAATTTTTATTTATCATAATAATTATTTTAAAAACTAATAATTTACGGTTTCTAAATTAGTTATTATAATGATAAACTATTTTTTATCTTTAAAATTGATTATTATTTAAAAAAAAATTGAAGTACTTTTAGAAAGTCATTTTTGGTTTTATTTTTATTTCTTGTGAAAATATTAAAAAAAACATTTTTTATTTTTATTTTCTTCTTTGAACGAAAGTTTTCAAATGGTAAAAAATGTGAATTGTTTATAAGTGGAAGAGATTTATTAACGATTGTGTTTATATATGGACATGTTGAATTTCAAAAAAAGTAAAAGAAAAAATATTTTTCATTTTAAATCTTTAATCATGAATAAAACTCGCAACCCTTATTATTGATTGAGAAAATTATACCAATGTAGCAAGTCAAATGATAGTATACAAACTTGTCATTATTCTCTATGTTAAGACTTACAAGTAACAATGATCAAGTGAAGGTAAGTACTTGTATAATCTTATATTGGTAAATTTTATGTGATGTTTTGCTATGAAATAAAGTCATTTACTATTAAGATGGTCATGACAACGTGAGAGAAATATCATACATCATGGTGTTACTGATACATTCTTCCTAATGTACATGAAACATAAAATTACGTTTAATTATTTTTCTTCTAAAGAAGATGATAATGATGAGATTGAAGAGAAAGAGATAAAAAAGAGGTGGAGCAAAGAAAATGCGGTTTTATCGTCAAAAAATAAAATTTGACATTATCTCAAAAAGATATTATCATAAAACAATTATGTATTTATCAATTCCTAAATGTTTAGTTTTGTCTTCCATTATTATTAATTTTTTATCACTTAGACAATACGAAAAGTAAGGTTAGGTTGGAGGTGAAACTTTTAAAAGAGAGAATCAAAGTATCTCATTGGCTTTGTGATCTCTTCAAGGTCCAATTTCTAGAGATAATGAAAGAGTTGCAACAATCATACATGAGAGAAGAAAAATTTTGTTACTCGAACATTCTTTAAATTATGTACACATATAAACATATGTGACCTTTTCTATAATTAATATGGACATGTATAGACCTAAATGTCTACATTACCATCTTATTGTTGGGTTGATAAAAACATCATATCTCGAAAAGTTTCACATCATCTAGGATAACTAAGAGGATGAATGTTAATGACTATATAATGGACTCTAAGTCTATGATGTTCCTTACCCCAATCAAACACACTTTAAGCTTGTATTAGACTTTTCTTATACTCTTGTAGTATAGTCTTGTGAGGTTTGAGTTTAATTTTTGCTTTGGAGAATGTGGGTGTACTTGAGGTCATAGCATGAGAGGGTAGTCTATGTGTTGTACAAATTTTCACATAGTGTTATTATCTGGTGAAGTGGTTTTCCTTCGATTTTGGGATTTTCACGATTATATTTTTATGTTCATTGTTTTTATCTTATTTATATGTTAATAGTGTGATTATTGGGGGTAAAGACGGTAATATTCTTAATTGATGATGCGTTTTTCCAACACTTATGCATGTTTTGAAAAACACAAGTTATCTTATATACATTCCATATATATAGGCACAAGTACTTTAGATTTAAATTCTGAAGCCCGATTAATAAAGAAAATAGTTTTTATTCTTTAGTAGTTATAATCATGGCTTGAGTGTATCCATCTAATTTATCTTTTTAGTGGTGAAAACACATGTGTGAGTTATATGTTTGTTTACAAAATAATAATAATAATAATAATAATAATAATAGTATTTTATAACTATTATTATAAATAGCTTTTATTTTTTGTGTATAAAAAGGATAAAATTGAAAATTATGTGTGTGTGTGTCCTATCTACATTGGTTGGGCATATTGTTTCACTCGTTATCGGACCACTATTAGACTATCCATCAATGTACAGTTTCACGCACGAGATGTATATATCTCACCATGGGTACAAATCTCAACTTACAAACGGTTTCGTAGGTTTGAGTTAGTTTTAAATCCACTTGTTAACAATTATTATAATTATAAAATTAAATATAAATAACTTTATATTTAAGTACATATAAAAAGTAAAATTTAAAAACAAATGTGGACACCAAAAAGAAAAATTATCTTTATACATAGGTATACATGATGATGTGAATAAATCCAAGGGATAACTTGATGAAGACTGAGTAGAAAAAATGAATGAAAGATAAATGCAAAGAATGTAACTAATAACATAATACAAATATTTCAAGAAATATTTATAAGAGGAGAGCTAAAGGAAGCTAGAAGACATAAAGATTCAAATGAGTATAAATATTCTAATAGCTTTAAGGTTATAGTTAATGATAAGATTGTTACACTTTAATTAAAGTGGATTCAGAATTTTAAAAAGGTGAACAAATGAGTGGGAATCTTTAAAAAAGAAAATAGAAAAGATGAAATATTTATTGATACGATCCTATTCTGGTTAGAGTACCATCGTTTCTAAATTTGAATCTTCTTGATGGACGACAAAAATAAATCATAGAAGAATGCAAAATAAAAAATAAGACAAGGATTTAGATGCTACAATCTAAGAGATTGATAAGTCAAGTAAATCAGAAAATGACACAAAATAAGACAAAGATGGAAGACGCCATAATGTAGAAGATTGACCAATCAAGTAAATATTTGTCAAAAAGATGTTAATCTTTGATAAGAACCTAAGGCCTAGGCTAAGAACAAAGAGACTGCTCTTTTTAATTAAATAAAATTCATTATATGACTAAAAATGTCTATATTAGTTTTTGTTTTTTGTACCTCTATATATAGGTAGGTACATAAGTTTAAAAAAACCTAAAAACTTTAAAAGAAAGTAAAAAGACCAAAAACATAAAAACATGAATTTTTCAAATGTGTTCATGATCTTTATATTCTTTAAGATTCCTCCTTCATGGCACATTATAAACTTCAAGTAAATATTTTTCCTCAAATTTTCTATAACTCATAAAGATAATGTTCTTCATAAAATGAAATTCAAATAATTGATTTTTTTTTATCTATAACCTTTGTATTTTAATAATAAAATATTTAAACTTCATTTATAAAATATCACTGTTACTTTTAACTATTTTATTGTTTCTTACCAACACCATAATTTTTAAATTTAAATACTTTTTTATAAAACTTTTTAGTAAATGGTGATAACACTAAAAAAATTAATGAACTTAATAATCCAAAATATTAATATTTTAATTATATATATATATATATATATATATATATATGTATGTATATATATATTCCTACTGGATGCACGCCAATGAGACCCTCTTTCTAAAAAGTCTATCATATTTTGTTCAAGAATGATATTTTATTGGAAATGTCCAATTCACCATTTGAAACCATATCACATCCTCGTTAGGATGAAATATGATGAATTGAGACAATATTTTGTAAATACATAATTATCTTGAATAAATTTACTATTTTTTTCTTTTCTGATCAGCTATATATATATATATATATATATATATATATATATATAATTTGTTGATTGTAAATGAATTTAAAAATATTTTATTAGTAAATACATAGATAATAAAATTAAACATTAATAATAAAAAATAATATTATTTTTATTCTGTTATGTAATTTTATATTTCAACATTAATATTTTTATTTTGTTACTTAGATTTAAAATTTGCTGTTTGAATGTTGATTGAATGCAATTTGGATATCTGAGATGTTTTTAGTAATTATATTTTAATTGGATTATAATTTGTGTGTTGAATGCAATACTCAGAAGGAGAATAAGTTATGTAAGATGCAAGTAATATATACCCAAACTATTTTCAAATACAGGTTTGTGTAGCTATAAGTTCAAATGGACAAAGGCACCTTTACTAATTTCAACCACTTTAACAATTAAAAAATTTAACAATTGTCAGTTATTACAACCAGGAAATTAAAAGCACTCAAATAAAAATGAAGTATACGAGCAATGACGGGCCTTACACTAATGATAGGGGTAAGGGCCCCTCCAATTTTTTTTTTTTTTTATAATATATATATATATATATATATATATATATATATATATATCTTTTATATATTTATCTTAAATTTCAATATTTGTTTAGTATTGAAGTTTTAATATAAAATTAGTACACTGACCTGCGCGTACGTACGGGATGTATTTGTTTTATTTTGTATATTAAAATAATAAAATAGTAAAAGTATTATTAATGAAATATTATGAAAATTAAGGTATATTGTTGTAAATGTTGTTATTAAAGTAATAAAATAGTAAATCTAAGTGATGTAATAATAATTTCAGTTTCAAATATAATAAATAGAATTGATATCACAATATAATACAATTAATTGATTTTACGAAATGATTATAATAGCCTATGATCCATGCGAATATTTTTTTGTTTTTATTTTATTTTAATTTTTTTAGAATAATAATATAATTATTATTATATTTATTTAACCATTAAAAATACTAATAATATTATTAATATAAATTATAAATTATAAAAATTTTAAAAGATTAAAACTATATTTAGAAAAAGTATTTAGCAACGTTTTCTATAATTAAAAAAAGCACACTTGTAATATAACAGCATTATGAATAGTAATAATAATAATAATAATAATAGTGATACTAATAATAATAATAATATTTATGCTATAAATATTAATATTAATGCTAACAAGGTTAATGTCAACTATAATAATCTATAATTATATATAAAGATATACATTAACAACAAAACAAATAAAGAAGACAAGTAATTGAAATATGATCCCATAGTAAATTAATTTAAGATGTGTGTCTAACTATAATAATAATAGTAATACCATTATAATAATATTTCGTAGTGATAAAAATAATAATAATATAATAAGTACATATATAAAGAGATATACATTTATTGTGTCCTCTTTTGTTTATACAATTTTATCCTCTTAATTATTATTTGTTAAATTCAAATAAATAATAAAAATTATTTTTCCATTTTATCATTTTAATAATTTTAGTAACTATTTTTTAATTCAAATAATTACACAGATATAAAAATTAAATGAACAACAAAATAAATAAAAAGTGCAAGTAATTGAGATATAATCTCGTAGTAAATAAATGTAAAATGTATGTTTAACTATAATAATAATAATAATAACAATAACAATAATAGATAATAATAATAACACTTAAATAATATCGTGTAGTGAGAATAATAATAATAATAATAATAATAATAATAATAATAATAATAATACAACTACATATATAAAGAGATAAACATCTTTGGTGTCCTTTTTTGTTTTATCAATTTTATCCTCTTAATTGTTATATTTTAAACTTAAATAATTATTTAAAATAAAAAATTATTTTTCAGTTTTATTATTTTACTAATTTTAGTAACTATTGCTTTGAATTGAAATAAGGGTTAAATATGTTTTTGGTCCCTTAACTTTTAGTGAATTTTGGAATTAGTCCATTTCGAAACTTTGAACCAATTTAGTCCTTCATGTTTCGAACTATGTGGGTTTAGTCATTTTAATCTATTTTTTGTAGGTTTATTTGATATTTCGTACACACTTTAGGATTGTATTTGAGTTGTTATAATGTTTGACACATTTTTTCTTTAATATTAAGTCAAATACTATTATGAAACGCGCTTGAAATATCAAATAAACTTAACAAAATTTGATTAAAAGGACTAAATTCACGTATTTCAAAAGATGAATGACTAAATTGGTCCAAAGTTTCGAAATTGACTAATTCTAAAATTCACCCTGAAAGTTAAGGGACCAAAAACATATTTAACCCTTGAAATAATTATTTAAATGTAAAGATAAATAAACAACAAAACAAATAAAAGGATCAAGTAATTGAAACATGATTCATAGATAGTAAGTAAAAGTAAAATGTGTATGTAACCATAATAATAACAACAACAACAAAACAATCATGTTTCCATTTTATTATTTTACTAATTTTAGTAACTATTTTTTAAATTGAAATAATTGTTCAAATTGAAAGATAAATGAACAACAAAACAAATAAAAATGACAAGTAATTGAAACATGTTTCCTACATAGTAAGTAAAAGTAAAATGTGTATCTAATAATAATAATAAAAACAATAACAATAATAATATTTATTATAATAATTATAGTTCTTAATAATAATAGTAATATAATAGAAATAATTATAATTAATAATAATGATAATAATATTTATACTTGATAGTAATAATTATTATTAATTATAGTTGATAATAATAACCCGTGACGGATCTTGACCAATAATTTTGGAGGAGCCAAAATAATTTATAGTAAAAAATTTTGAACTCATTAATAATTTATTCGGAATAAAAATTTCCAGTTATTCCTTTTTCAATGTAAATAACCATATTGTGTTCAAGAAATTCATCTTTCATCTTATTACGATTTTTTTTTGAAAATCTTTGTTGTAGAAAATAAAAACATTAAAAGTTAAATAAAATGAATTAGACGATCAATTAAGTAAAATATCTTTAATTTTTTTGTTTTTGTCAAAGATTGACCTAATTCAATAATGATTAACAAATCCTTCAAATTTGAATGGTTATGAACATTAACAATGAAATGTTGGAGTGAAATTTTAAACTAATCATATATGTATTAATATACTTTTTTTTTAAGTTAAAAACAAAAAAATAATTTATCATAATCTAATAAAAATTGAAACGTAATTACTAACAAAAATATATAATATTAATAATATTATATATTATAAATAAGAGTAATAACTTTACTAATAATGTTAATAATACTAATAGTAATAATATATAATAGTAACATGTAATAATAGTAATAATGTATAATAGTAATATATAATATATATATATATATATATATATATATATATATATATATATATATATCTTTTTTAAATTGTAATATATTTGATATTTTTAAAACTTTTATATATTTATCTTAAATTTCAATATTTGTTTAGGATTGAAGTTTTAATATAAAATTAGAATTTGTCTATATCTAAAATTTTAATATATTTTTGTCCCAAAATTTAAAAAATTAATGAATATAATAATTTAAACCTAATTATGTTAAATTTTTGTAAAGTGTCAAATGTGTTTCATGCTATCATTTGAATTGTTTACACTGTTTAACACATTTCAACTATAATATATGCTAGAAAATGTGTTTGACACATAAAATTTTTTAATATATTTTTGTACCTAAATTTAAAAAATGAATTCATATAATTCTTTTAACTTAATTACGTTATTTTTTTTAAGTATTAAATGTGTTTCATGATATCATTTGAATTGTTTATAATGTCTAACACGTTTTGACTTTAATATATGTTAGAAAAGCGTTTGATACATAAAAAAAAATTAACACAATTAAGTTTAAAAGATTACATCCATTCATTTGTAAAGTTTTTAGATTAAAATGTATTAAAATTTCAGACCATGATAAATTTTAATTTAGAAGTCAAAATTCAAAACTAAAAACATAATTAATCATTTGTTTTGACCCCTAAATTTTGTCTCAAGATTATGTGCTTAAACAATTATTAACAATTATTCAATACATTAACAAATATCTGATTCAATACCATCTAATTCATTACCACTAATTCATATTACCCCCACATATCAAAACATTAATCATCTTAAAAATAACACGTAATTTATTTTAATTTTTGGCACCTTTAATTTTAATTTATTCCAAAGTGAGGACATGGGTAAGATTTTCTTTCTGTTGCTTTTTCATATTATATAATTCGAGGACCTCATCTCAAGGAAAGGCAATGTTAGAACGTGGAAGGGAGTTTTCTTTATTCTGTTATCCCCAAAACCAGGTTTTTTAGGGGTCAGAACATGTTACAACAAAAGATAACGTTAAGTTGCATCTTTTGGGGGGAGATACACGCTTAGAGTGCAATGCGAGCAAAGAGTAAACATCGCGACTCTTGTGAATCCTTAAACCTTAATCGTCCTCGCGGAGGTCACAAGTGCCCTCAAAGTCAGGTTTCCCACGTGATACTATTTGTCGAACGCGACTTTCATGCCCAAATTTCAAATTTAACTCCAACACGTGACACGCCACTTGTTTGTTTCGTCCACTCCACCTTGTCTAAATTTCAAACCTGGTTTCACTTTTACTGTTGGGCATTAGAGTTAAGATGAAGTAACTTGTATACACTCCCCAAATTATTGGGCCAAAACGGTGGCCACCCTTAATTTAGTAAGAGTGTGGAACATTATACCAAAATGTTGTGTTTGGAAGTAATCCCCAAAGGACATTGTTGGTATGAAAAAGTTGGAGATAAAAATAGAAACAGGGAAAGCCCATAAAATAGCCCAAGTCTTGTAAAAAGGACACGTTATAGTTAACCATGGATTAGTGTGTACTCAAAGTGAAGGTGTGAGATAGAGGGGATATAATAGTGAAATATAGAAATTTGGGATTCAATTGGGAGTTATTTTCATTTTAATCACCTCCTGGGTTGAGATTTGAAGGAGATCCAAATCCAAATGCATTGAATGCAGATCACCTGAATTTCCGCCAGATCTCCCTCTTCCGCGCTCTTAAAGAACAGAACAAATCACTCCGCACCACCGTCAGGGTTAGGGTTAGGGTTGGGTTCTAAGTTTTAGCCACCAGAAACAATGGCGGTCTCCGACGGTGTTGTCAGGAAAATTGTCCTCTCCTACACCTACGTCGCCATATGGATCTTCCTCAGCTTCACCGTCATCGTCTACAACAAGTACATTCTGGATCGGAAGATGTACAACTGGCCGTTTCCGATCTCGCTCACCATGATCCACATGGCCTTCTGCTCCTCCCTCGCCTACCTTCTCGTTCGCGTCTTCAAGCTCGTGGAACCGGTTTCGATGTCTCGGGATCTGTACTTCAAATCCGTTGTCCCAATCGGTGCACTCTATTCACTTTCCCTCTGGTTTTCCAATTCCGCGTATATATACCTATCTGTTTCGTTCATTCAGATGCTCAAGGCGCTTATGCCTGTCGCGGTGTATTCCATTGGGGTCATGTTCAAGAAAGAGGTCTTCAAGAACGAGACCATGGCCAACATGGTTTCTATTTCGCTTGGGGTCGCAATTGCTGCTTACGGGGAAGCCAAATTCGATTCCTGGGGTGTCACGCTGCAGCTTCTGGCAGTTGCGTTTGAGGCCACTAGGTTGGTTCTGATTCAGATTTTGCTTAATTCCAAGGGAATTTCGTTGAACCCTATTACCTCGCTTTACTATATTGCTCCCTGTTGTTTGGTGTTCTTGTCCGTGCCGTGGATTATCATGGAGTACCCTTCGTTGAGGGACAACTCCAGCCTGCATTTGGATTTCGGGATTTTCGGGACCAATTCTGCTTGCGCTTTTGCGTTGAACCTTGCTGTTTTCTTGCTGGTGGGAAAGACCTCGGCTTTGACTATGAATGTTGCTGGGGTGGTCAAGGATTGGCTCTTGATTGCGTTCTCTTGGTCTGTGATAAAGGACACTGTGACCCCACTTAACTTGTTGGGTTACGGGTTGGCGTTTTTGGGGGTTGCGTACTATAATCACTGCAAGTTGCAGGCCCTGAAGGCTTCTGAAGCGCAGAAGAAGGCTCAGCAGGCTGATGAAGAGGCTGGGAGGTTGTTGGAACAGAAGGATGGGGATGGGACTGGAAGGAAGAACGACAACCAGAACTGATTCAACTGATGGTCTCATTTTTGGTCACTCTTCTATAAAGTTGGATGAGGCAGGTTTTGTTTATGGCTTTGTTCTGTAATGTACTGCTATTAGGTAATTATTGTCATCATCGAGTCATTATTATTATAATTATTGTTATTGTTATTACCGTTATCATTATTATATCATTGTGTTACTTCTGCCAGTTTAATTATCATATGCTTCTTTCGTCGCTGTAGTTATGTTTGTCTTTGTCCCATATATATTACTGATTCTGTAGTTCGTGGTTATGGCTAGAAAATGAAATTGCATGATGAATGTTCCGCTAGTTTATGGCTGTTGTGTCGCTTCATTCATTTTGTCCTGTTGAGTCAAGGTATTTAATGTGATACCATTTGTCTCTGGCTTCCAAGTTTTGGGGAAAAGGAAGGAATTCTGTGTATCTGTATGTTTCTAATATTATATAGTTATCGTGTTCCTTCATGCACTCCCCTGAATTTCATTTTTCTGAGATCAAAATCCACTGTTTATAGTGGAGGAGGAATTTTAGTGTCTACACTCGACATCCCCTGAGATACACGGCTTTAGTTTAGTCACTAATTTCGGCATGATGGCCAGCCGTTTCTTTTAGAAACCACTAAGTTTGCTACCGTCAGGTTCTAATATTGGAACATCCCCCTAGCTGCTTGTTGATACTTTGATTTCTTCATCACGTATTTGATATTCTGTTTCGTTGGATTTGCTTTGCTCATTCGGACTTTTACTAGACTTTTGTGGGATTAATACTTACGCATTATTGATTTTTGCAATTACATTCGTTTCGTCACGGATTTCTAGTTCCACTTTTGGTTGGTTGTGGTTGCTGCCAGTTCTTGCTTTGTTGTTTGGAACTTGATATGTTGCTTGTGGAGGGTACGTGTTAGTTCTGCAATTTACTTAAAGGGGCATCTTTATCCAGATTAAGTGCCGAGCTTTGAGACTTCCATTAACATGGATAAAAAACAAAGACGATACACAACGTTAGTCAATCGCTTATAAGAAGGAATCAGTCAAAATTACCCTCTGATATTGGTTACTTATATTTTGGTCGGAAGGTAGGAAATATTATCATCCAATTACAAATACCAACAGGTTATGTTAGTCCAGTGGTTAACAAGACGAGCTTAGGATCTGATGCAAGGGGTGCCTTTTATTAGTTGTTGGTAAATATTAAATAGGAAATAAAGAAGAGAGGTGTCATACAACAGTATTCCGAGTGCATTTATATGAGCTGACATCTCTGGATAAAAATAAACGGGCTTCTACTCATACTTTAATTACTCTGGGTAAGGTGGTTATCATCAGCCCAAAAATAAATACCGCACCTTAACATTTGGTATGGGTATTTCTGTTTACATTTTTCTTTAAGTCTTGATACCCCACTTTCACTACGGAATGCGTTGGTTCTCCCCAATAACAAATCATCTTCATTTCAGCGGGTTTATCCTCCGATTTATCGGCTTCTATGAATGCATTGAAGTAAAAACTGTTATTTTTCCTAGTGGACTTGAACATAAAATTAGATTACCTTGTACTGGATCAAATCGTGGATGTAACATGCAACCCCTGTTATATTTTGTTCAAATGAAAGCTTTAAAATTACATGAAGCAAACCAAATTTCCATGGCAGTTCCTTCTCCATTAGGGCCTCTTCTTCCTGCACCCTCAAAATTTTTATTTTCCATTTTACCCCGCACAAGTTACACTTTTGCACCTCCATCTTCTTCTTTTTCTTCACCCGTTCATCACCACCTCCATATCGTTTTTCTTTACATCTTTCTTTGCACTATGTTTCACTCCATTTGTGCTTACCACTAATTCCATCAAACATGCTTCCACCTTTGTTCTTCACCTCCATTAACCAGAACACACAACCATGGGGGTGGGAGAGGAAAGAGAAGAAGAACGGGGGAGGAGGCAGAAGAAGATCAGGGAAGAAGAAGAGGCGTAGGGTGAGGAAGGAATGAGAAATAGCTTATGAAACATTTATTTCATGTCTTTTTTTAAAAAAAAAATACATTTTAGAATGTGTAATTTGGAGAATTACATAATTTGAAATGCATTTAAAAAAAATTACATTCCAGAATATGTAATTTATAATACATTTTCTGATCTAAAAGTACCTAGATTACATAATTCAAAGTACATTTTTAAATATATTTTGGATTGTATAATTTTAAAAGTATTTTTTATCTACAAATGTGTTTTGGATTACACATTTCGAAATGTATTTCAAATAATGTAATTCGAAAGATATTTTCGAAAAATATGTTATGAATTATATATTCTTGTTCCGAAATCTATTGCTCCCCCCTTTATAAGCTCCACGCTTTTACTTCTTCTTCTCCATTCTTCTTCTCTTTCCTCCATCTCTCGGTTCTTCTTCTTTTTCCCAGTTCTTCTTCTCCATCCTCCCCACTCCATGGTATTATGCAGTCGCGGAGGATAAAAGGGCATGCACCCAAACTTTTAATTTTTTTTAAATTATATGCATTTTGAAATTTTTTAAATTAGGTAACAGTATATTGAAAATTAAAAAAATTAAATTAGTTATTTTTATTTATTTTTTAATAAAATTCAACATTTAATGTTAATAAAAATAATAAAATATTATATTAAAGAAAAAATATTAAAATATTTGTTATTTTCTTTTTCATTATCCTTTTTATGTTTTTTACATGTTGTACATATCTCTCACGCTTACATGTATTTTTTATTATCGGAGAATAACTAAAAAGTTAGATATAAATTTATTATTTATGTCTTCATTCATCATTTTTTTTTCATTTTTAGAGAAAAAAAGACAACTCTCTTATTTCACTTGATAGTGAAATATTTCTTTAATATTTAACACTATTTTCTTATCTCATGACTTTTTTGCACATTCATTTTTTATGAATATAGAATAAAAAGTAATGTATTATGTGATTTTTCATAGTTTTTTAATTTGAATTGATTGTCATAGTTTTTTTTTTAATTACATCTCTCAATTTTTTATTAAATTATGATAAATTATTTTTTAGTCTTAAATTTCTTTTTTAAATATGTACATCGATGAAAAATAAAAGAATAAAATTATTTTTTAAAAGTAATAAAAGAGAAACTGTCGATGAATATGAAAATAAAACAATGTGGTTTCTCACCGTATAACAATGAATTGAAAACTTGTGAGGATTTTTGAATCGATCTATGTATATTAGTAAAATAAAAGATGAATATTTTGTAGATAATATGATTATTTACATCGAAAAGAAAATAACTAAAAAAGTTAATTATAATTCAATTATTGACAAGTTTAAAAATATGAAAAAGGATGAACTATCTTTCAAACTTGTATAGTTTTTTTTATAGTTCAATTAATACTAAATTATATATTTATTTTTATTGAATTTGTGACACTAATTAAATATATAAATTTTGAATATATTATTTTAATTTTTCAAAAATATTTGGTCAAAATCCATCACTCATACTTGTGTTCGGGTGAATGGAGGTAGAGAGTAAAGAGAATAGAGGTGTGTTGGATTGAATTTGTGATGAAAGTGAGTTAAATGGAAAATTGGCTAGAGATGAATGTGAAGAAAATGAAATGGAGGTGATGAACGGGTGAAGAAGATGAGGATGGGAGTGAGTGTAACAGTGTGGATACGTGAAGGGGATCGGAGAAGAAGATGAAGATAGAGGTGCAGGGGTAAAATGGGAAAATTTGTGAGTGTGCAGGAAGAAAAAAGGGTGGTGCATAAAGAAGTAGCCCACCATTAGTAGTAAGTTTGACAATCTTTCAAGTGCATTGTCTCTTCTCAGGTAGTTCAAATGTGTTTCAAGCTTGATATATATAATAGTATTTCTCCCAACATCTTTGTCACCGTCTTCATTTCCCGAAGTCCAATACTGATTATCAAAATTGTCAAATTGTAGAATTAACCTTTACAATTTTGGATGGACAAAACACGTTTTTTTTTTATCAAACTTTTTTTTCCTAGTAAATTTCATAGAATAATAATATTTTGATCCTCTTTTTTTTATACATTTCTTTAATCATCCTCAAATCATCACATCATACCATTAAAACAAATTAAAATAGATAATTGAAAGATAATTAGAGTAGTAAATTAAAAGTGAGTGAAAAAAAAATGGGTTAAAATATTATTGTCCAATTTCATATACTCCCTGATCAAGAAACAAGTTCGAGATCAAATGTAAATTTTCTCTCATATTACCTTTTAATGACAAATTTGTTTTAGAATTCCATGATTTTGATATAATTTCTTATATAGATCATAAATCAACCTAGACTAAAATCATTCAAGGAAAGTGTTGACTTCAAGTCAGTTAAGAAAACATTACTATATTTAAGGCTGTGTTTTTTTAGTAAATGGATTTGGAGGGGAGTGTAAGAATGAATTTGTGTTGATGTGAGTGGATGAATATATGTGTGTTTTTGAGTGGATTTAGAGGGTAAAGTGAGTGGATTTGAAGATGAATTTTATGAAAATTAGTGAATAATTTAAGTGATGGGATAGATTAAAAAAATATTTTAATAGATAAAATTTCGTATTTACCAAAATACCCTTAATGATAAAAATAAAAAATTATTAAATAAATAAAAAATATTAAAATTTAACAATATTTTAATTATTATGAATATTTTTATTTTTATGTTGTTTAATTATTATATACATATATTAATAATAATAATAATTATTATATATATAATAAATTATAATAATAAATAATATTATATATATAATAATTAATAATATATATAATAATTATTGTTATATATATATATATATATATATATATATATATATATATAATTTGTAGATAAAAATGAGGAGACCAATTATTATAGTAACAACATAGAATTATCATGGACCGAGCATCACCTCATCAATTTTTATTTTAATCGTAATGAAAGGTTATAACGGTAAAGTTAATATAAATTGTTGTAAATCTCTACAATTTTGAAGAGATGATATTTGGCCATTTAATCGTAAATCCATCATTGTTAATCTGCTTAAACTTCCTCATGCGAACACGAAAAGAATGAAAACTCATTGTCGCAAATCAGTAGATTTATAAAATGTGCACATGCGAACTGCCTAAGTGTTAGTGTCAATTACTCTATTTAAAGTATTATTTATTTTGGAATTTGGTGGTCATGTCATAATTTATCCATAAAAAAGAAAATGTTTCAAAGTGTAATGAAGAAAATTGTATTTAAATTTTTCTAATAGTGTGTTTGGTTCAAGAGACGGATTTATGTACATGGATGAAAAGTCAAAAAATGAAGAGAACGCAGATGAACAAAAAGGTAATTAAAAACAAAAAATGAAGCATAACTTTCTTTGCTAACTTTCTTCACAAGATAGTAAAGATTTGCAAAGAAACTTGCTGAACTATAATAAAATATTAATGAAAAATTACAATTACCATATTTCTCCTTTGTTCGATGTTGGATAAATTTAATTCACATAATATCAATAAATATAAAATAAATATAAGTAATAAAATAGTATAATATAATAAAATAAAAAAATAATTATTATTTACATAATAATAATAATATAATTACAAGAAAATAAAAATAATAAAAATTAATTATATTTTTGTTATTATTGTAACATAATAATTAAAAACATGAATCAATTCATTATATATATATATATATTATAATGATAATATATAATATAACAATTATATATGTATATAATTTTTATTTTTTAATAATAATAATAATATTATTAGGGTCAGGTATGTTTTTAGTCTCTTAACTTTCAATGAATTTTGGAATTAGTCCATTTCAAAATTTTAAACCAATTTAGTCCTTCATCTTTCGAAGTACAAGGATTTAATTTTTTTAATCAAAGTTTGTTAGGTTTATTTAATGTTTCGCACGCATTTCAGGATTGAATTTGAGTTGATTTATTGATTGACATATTTTTGCTTTATTGTTAAGTCAAATACTATTATGAAATGCGCTTGAAATGTCAAATAAACTTAACAAAATTTGATTAAAAGACTAAATCTATGTATTTTGAAAGATGAAGGACTAAACTGGTTCAAAGTTTTAAAATAGACTAATTCCAAAATTCACTGAAAAGTTAAGGGACAAAAACATATTTAGCCATTATTATTATTATTATTATTATTATTATTAGTATTGGTATTAGTATTAGTATTAGTGAGAAACACAAATTAAAATAATTATGGTTTTGTAATATGTTATATGTAATTTTTTTAAAATAAATAAATTATATAAAATGGAATAAATTTAAATAGAAGTAGAGATATGTTTTGTTTGTTAAATTAAATAGTGTATATTATAAATTATTTCAAATTATAATTGAAAATATTAATAAATTATTTGAAGTTATTAATGATATTATTAATAAGTTATATCTTTCTAATTTTAATTTTATTTTAATATTATTTTTCTTATTTACATTACATTTATTATGAAGGGTAAAATAGTAATCATACAATTTAATATATATATATATATATATATATATTAAAAATAAAAATTTATTAAATTTTATCAATCACATCATATACAAATTTTCATAAATTTTTCACTCACATTCACTTAAATCACACTATCTTTCCCTTAATCCAATCATCTCATCTTCACTTACAAATCAATTCAAATCAACGCAAATTCACTCACTCAAATTCATATTCCAATCCAAACACAACATTAGTTTGATTCTTAACTAATGTAAGACATTGGCGTTGTCGGAGTAATATAATTATATTGACAATGACAATATATATATTTAATAAATAACTCCATGAAACAATATGATTATTTTGATGATAGTGAGTATGCTTGATCTTCGGAAAATATTTGTAGAGACTAGATTAAATTTACAAAAGTTTTGACGGGATCAAATACATAACAAATTTTAAAATTTAAAAGAATGATTTTTATTTATTATATAGGTGAAAAAGAAATTGAGGGGCCAAAACCCTCCTAAGTACATTAAGTTTCGTCACGTAGTTCATATGCAACTCTTTCTATTTGAATATTTATATACTTCTATCCAGCGGCGGATTTTAATGGGAGGAGGGAGGTGCCCTGACCCGTCCCAAAATTTTAAATTTTTTAAATTTATAATATATATATATATATATATATATATATATATATATATATATATATATATATAATTTATTAAATTGTAGGTAGTATATTTTTAAAATTGATGAAAATTAAATTATGTATTTTTCCAGTTATTTTATAAAGCACAATATATAGTGTTAATAGATAATAAAACATAAAATTAAATATAATAAAGAATAAAAATATTTAGGTTTAATTTTTTTTTTGGTCTCTTTTTTTTGTCAAAAATTGATTATACAATAATGTTAATAACACAAACAAAGCAAAATATCCATATTAAGAGTTTCAATTTTAATAAAAAAGTCATTGATCTGTTTTAAAAAATTTAACGAAATTTATTGTAAAAGATCAAATTATATCAATTTTTCAATAATTGGATCAAATTGAAACTAAAAAAACTGTAAGACCAATTTAACATTTTTAAACCAAAACCTGAATCAAAAGAGTAATTAAACCAAATATTTTTTAAGATAATTTTTATTTTCTTTCTCATTATTTTTAGTTCTTCACAAATTGTATTAATTTCTCACTCTAATATTGTAATCATTTCTTTCATATGTTTTCTTTCTGTTCTTGAAGAAAAAAAAGAGTTAAAAACATACTCATTGTTTTTGCTCTCCTTTCTCATTTATCGCATATTTTCTTGTCTCTTGTCTCAACAACGAAAAACATTATTTTTTATCTCATGCAGCGGCGAATTTTAATGGGGGCAGGGAGGTGCCCCCAAAATTTTAAATTTTTTTAATTTATAATATATATATATATGTATAGATATATATATATA
>Ga0214542_1007532_pt1 | contig 18889 bp, 10 predicted proteins | sample CNSS1metaG_FD_160096 | JGI IMG/M metagenome (GOLD analysis project Ga0214542, IMG submission 160096) | Root nodule microbial communities from cowpea collected in UCLA plant growth center, Los Angeles, California, USA - CNSS1 | ecosystem: Host-associated > Plants > Roots > Nodule | place: USA...
ATATATATATATATATATATATATATATATATATATATATATATATATATATATATATATATATACACGCGCGCGCGCATGTTCTCATGACCATTCACCTAAACTAGCACAAACAAATACCCACCCAGCAAAAATTGAAACATAAACCTCAACAATTAACTAAAGACATTCTTACATATTCACTAATAAATATTTTTGCTATGTTTTTAACATGTTATTTACTTGTATTTAAGCTCACCAAATTCATTTTAACTTCATGCTTCACTATTACTTTACATAAAAGAGAATTATTTAATATAAATTAGAACAAAATTCAGATTATATAATTTAAATTAAAAAAATTAAAAATTCAAATTTAACATATTTTTTAAAACTCTAAAGTCATACTTATAAGTATACTTTAACTTAAAATTAAAAAAAAAATGTATTTTTAAACATGACTTCTAAATGAATTTGAAAATAAAATTTAAGTACTAATCACAACTTTGGTTTAAATTAAAAAAAAATGAAAAATAAAAATCCCTTTTGGAAGTCACTATATGAAATCGTCTTTCATACAGTTTTGGTCATTTACTTAATTTCTGCCAAATTTACAGCGATAGATAAAAATTCTCACGATTGTTTAACGATCGTTTCATCCCATCTAACTTCTACAAGACTACAATACGTCTCTAACATTTTTATATTCAAATTTATATATTATCTTTGTAGTTTAATATTTTATTATCAAAAACTAATTGGATATAATAGTGCGGTTATAAAAAAAAATATAGATCATTTTCAAATCAACCAAAACGGTGCTTTAAACTCTTCTGGCCATGTTTCTAGAGGTGTTTGGTAGTGCCAATACCACTTTACCACTCTTCCAAGGCTGCGTACTTCGTAACCCACTTTTAATAGTTCAAAGATTAAATTATTGTTTAATTAAGTCCATCTTTTTGTTTAACTACTTATTCAATTTTATTCATTAAAAAGATTAATTTCATCCTTTACACAGTTCGAATATGACTTTTCATCAATATAAATTTACATCAATGTGTTATCATTTTCTTCTAATTAACATTATAAAATTTTCAGCTAAAAGGTAAGAAATTAACGCATATTTAAGAACTGATATTGTTACATGCAATAAGGGTTCTTTTAAAAGGAAATAATAAAATTAATTCGATTTTCGAGATTGGAAGAATAAACAAATTTTAAAATAAATAAATAAATTGAACTAATTAAATAAAATTATAAACAAAATAATAAAATAATCAAGTCTAATTTGAACAACATTGTCATCGTATTGATATATATATTAAAAACATTAAATGATAAAATGTAAATCACATCCCAAATATTAGATATGCTCAAACATAACCAAACCAAACCAGCAAGAAAACACACACCAGTGTTTTTCATCTTATATCTAAATGATTAAAACTAGAATTTCATCAACCTTTGAAACTTCTAGGGTAGTTGTGAATGTGTTTAACATTCAACAAACAAACAAACAATCAATCAATCAAAAAACTAAAAATATGAAACAAACAAACATACAAAAAGAAACAGAAAATTGGTTCGGAACTTTATATGGACACCAAAATATATGAATATGTAGAACAAACTGCTTTCTACAAAAAGATGAAACAGTCCAAGGAGATAAGAGGGTTGTTAATATCCTCCATCAGAGTTAAGTCCATGTCATGGTCAGAAACCACATCCTTAGCCACAGTTTCATCAACTTTAGAACCGGCCCCGAAAGTACATGTCTCATTGTTCCTTAAACCAGCAGAATTAAGTACTCTTCGTGGACTCTCTGCTTTAACACTCTCTTTCCTCGTTGAAGGAAAACCAGAATGATGGGAATGAACCGCAGGAACACTAACTTTGGAACCGTTCATCATTCGCCTAGAAACAACGTTGTCCGTTGCCAAATTAGCACTCCCACATTTGTCTCCGACATATCTTCTGCTCGGAGAGGGTGACCGTAGAATCCTACTGTGCATGTCGGAAGCATAGTTAACAGTAATAGACCTCTCCGTGTCCTTCCGGAAACTCTTCTGCCTGGCGAGATTCGTTGGCGAGTTTGAGCGAACCCTCTTCTGGGGCATAGAAAACGATTGTGGTGGTGGAGACTGCTTGCGTGTGAGCAAGTTGGGTTTGGGAGGTGGCGATGGGTTTATGTTTGTAAGCTTTCTATGATGAGGTCTAGGTTTAGTGGGTGGCATCAAGGAGAGAGAGGCTTCCCTGAGTGAGTTGATGCGAGTGATGTGAGGGTTGTCCTTGTAGCAGGACCATAGGAAGTCGTTGGAGAAGGACCTGTCCTTGGAGCTCAAGGAGGAGGAAGCGGTGGAGAGGGAGGAGGCGGAGGAGATGGTGTTGGAAGTGGTGCATGTGAAGGAGGAAATGGAGGAAGTGGAAGAGGTCGGAGAAGGAGGGGAGGGAGAGATTTTGATGGAGGAGTAAAGGGTTGGAGGTGGTGGAGCAAGTTTGTCTTGAACGAGGTTGAAGTTGAACTGGTTTTGATGTTGTTCCGGGGAGGGTTTGTTGTCGGGTCTGCATTTGCTTACGCAGCAACCCATTTGGTCGAGAAAGGAGATAGTAGAATTGGTAGTGTGAGGAAGAAGAAGAAGAAGAAGGGAGTGAGTAGTTGAAGTTTGATATAGTAGCATTTGAAAATGAAGGGAAAGTGAGGGAATGAATGTCTTTTGCTTTTTGTTGGTCTTTTGCTTTTCAGAGTGTTTATTTGAATTTGGGTACCGGGGAGAGGTTCCGTTGGGTAACGGTTGGATAACACATGGTGGTGGATAGTGGATACTATCATATTATTCTTCCTCGTTGTTGCTTTTGACCTTTGAGACATGTATGGAAGAAATGGTAGGGTCTAAAACTCTATTTGGTGTAATGGTACAACGTTTTTGGCTAACTCAACTACTATTTCAGGTTACAGATCCCACCCAACCAGGAATCATATTTGATTTTGTTTTGTTTGTTTGAAAAGGTTTAACCTCAGGTTAAGACTGCCCAACCCCAACCCATTTTAGTCAAAATTAACCATCTTGGTTGATTATTTTCAGAAATGTTGTATTTAACTATTATTTTTATCAAACTGTAAGTTTATTTATAGACATTATTATAGTTATTTTTCCGTTTGCTTGGTTATTTCATTAAAATTTTAATTCGTGGTTCAACTATTGCTAATATTTTTCTATTTTTTCTCGTAAATAAATAATATTTTCAAGACTAAAGTAATTTTATGATGGAAAACACTCTAGTAAGCGATGAATCACGGTGGATTATAAAGTAATATAATTTTTTCATACAATTTTAAATTTAATTCAATTAATTTAAAAAGTAAATCAATATGGTATTTTATTTTATTGCGATAGGAAATTTGGCAACTGTAATTGTGGTTATTATTACCTCATGTACCGAATGTAACTTATAATACAAATTAGATAAAATAATATTATTAGCTTAGAATGTACACGTACAATTATACTCTATTTATAATTCATTTTTTTATTGCATGTATTTGGAGAAAAAGAGGGAGATCATCAATGACATTAGTAATCGACGTACCCAAAATTTTAAAAGCTAGAAATATATAATTAAACATGTAATAGTTTTAGATTTTTTATTACATGGAATATGGTATTAGGAAATTAAATTTGTTTTAAAGTTTGTAGATTGTAATTTTTTTTTCTTCATTTATGTTGTGATGTTTTGTTTATGATGGTTTTGAAATTTAAATTATATTTGTGTTTATGCATGAAAAGTTTTATTTTGCAAGTTGGGACTACTCTCGAAATACACCGAACATTAACAAAATTATACACTTCAACATTAGTATGATAATAACTAAAGTAAAATATGCACTTTATATATCAACAATAGACAGAACAGAACGTGGATACTTTAACATCACTTATATTATAGTGATAATCGATCTATAAGTTGACATATTTTACATCAATCTGTAACTGACATTCAATAATATTTTTTTCTAAATTGATTTTGAAATCCATATATACAATTTACATTTAAAAATTATGTAGAATTATTTTACTGCACAAACAATACAACGATAATAATGATAATAGTGATTATAATTAATAATATAAAATAATAATAGTTATTTTCACCATAGTAATGATAACGACCATGATGATATGAGAATACAACAGTGATCACGGATTATGGTTCAGAGTTTAAATCATAGTGATGAAAATGAAGCCCAAGCAAAGGTCAACAACAATAATATAAATGATATATTGGTAAAATCATAAAGAGAAAAAGATACAAAAAAGTAAATGTATTACTATTAAATGAAAAAAAAAATACTTTTTTATTGTTTAAATATTTTGTACTTAAAACAAATATTATATGTTATAATTTATGCTACGAAAAGGTTTATATATAGAAAGTTAACGTCAATAGAATCAAGTCCTTGTAGACATTATCATTTAAGAAATGACGACATTACGAATTTTATTGAATTTTATGACTTATATAATACTTAAATCTTAATATTTTTTTAGCTAATCAAGTAGTTTTTTGGATTTAAATTCTTTTTATGTTTAAGTCTTTATATTTAGTTTTTTCATTTAGAGATAAACTGTGACATCCTTAAAATTAAACTATTTTACCCATTTTTATTATATTATAGTTAAATATTTGTATTTTATTTATTTATTTTCTTTTAAAAGAAAACTAACATTGATATATTAGAAATTACACATTTTCTTTTCAATATCACACCATACAACTTATAATTAACTTATTTTACAATAAGTATGGATTCTATATTTTACATCATTTAGTTCATATTATATTTTCTGTACCGGAAGAGAAAGGGGTAATATTTAGCTAGAGTTCTTTTCTCATACATTAGTCTTCAAGCGTTTGGAGAAAATAGGATATGGATATGATTTACTTGAACTATTGGAGTTAGATAAAAAAAAAAAAAGTGACTCCAATTTGTCTTTTGAGGATAACAAATGCATTTGAAGCAATCAGGGAGGTGATAATAGAATTTCTTGTTACTTGAAATGTTTTTGAGTTATTTACCGAATTTGTTTGTCATGCATTTCCTAGAAAGACTACTAAGATATCGATAAAGAAGGGATCAGACATATTAGAAATAGTCATCAGTGATGAGATTATAAATTTTTATTTTTTATACACAATCCTAAAATAGGAAAGTAAGACAAACCTCATAAAGATAATATGAAATAAAACTTAAACTATATATATATATATATATATATATATATATATATATATATATATATATATATATATATATACACACACATATATATGTTAAGAATCCAAGTGTACCAATGTGATAGAAGAGACTCATCCTTGAGAGAGATTGTTGGAAATATAAGTCTAAGTCTAAGTCTAAGTCCCACATTGGGTAAAAATGAGAAAGTGGAGTACCATTGGGTTAAAAATGGTATCAATGTCTGATGTGATTGGACTCAGATTTCATTAATATTGTATCTCCCTATTGAAAACCCCTCTATAGATTAGAGGATGTTAAGAATCCAAGTGTGAGAACATTATATAAGGATAATGGAGCTTCACATGATCAGAACAATAATTCAAGAATATCTTTTCTTGAATAAAATTTACTCATTTAAATTTCCAAAATATAAGTCACAAGCGTATTGATCATAAATGTTTTACATATAAAATATAAGTTACTTTTAAATATAGGATTATATATTTTAACTATAAAATACCCTACTTATTAGTAATTTTATATATACATATATTATGTTATAGATATTATAAGATATTTTTATTATTTAAAATATATTATCTTGTAGTAATACTTTTATTATAATTATTTTAATTAATTGTAAAAAGTTAATTAATTTTGATTCCTTGTATATTTATAATTGTTATATTTATATGTTTATAATTTATTATAATAGATACATTATATACAATATCTAAATATCCATATTATTTTGTTAACATATTTATATTATTCTATTTTTAATTTTTTTTATCATTATTGTACTAGTATTATTATTATATTTTTATTATTTATAATGCCTTCTTTTATCTATTATTATTTCTAATAATAATTATTTATAATATATATATATATATATATATATATATATATATATATTAAGTAAAAGAAAATATTTATAAATGTAATACCTTGTATATTAAAAGTATTGTATTATGATTTTTATTTATTGTTTAGATATTACATAAACTATTTGAAAATACTATCATAAATTAAACAATGATAAATAGGTAAAATAGTCTTAAAGAGAAAAAGACTACCATCGTGTCAATGTCAATCGTTTTGAATTATTATAAACATCAACCATTAAAAGAGTTAATAATATTTGAAGTTCTACATTTAATAAGATAAACTACTTACTTAATATCTTAATATAATGATTATAAGAATTTTTTATAATTATTGACAAATTTTTATCAACGAAATAAATTCTTTGGTAAATTAAATTTATTAATAGATTTTATTAATAGATTTTAGAATTTAAATAATTGACATGTATTTTTGTTTGTAATGAATTTATAAGTAAAATTTGATCGATAAATTGTAATTTATATTATTGATGAATATTTTTTAAGTAGCATATTTGACAATAAATTATGCAAGTAAATTTTGTCAGTCATTTGTAATTTTTATGCGACAATTTCATAGTCAAGTCTGATATGATTTTTTATATATATTAAAGAGATGTGGGTGAGAAAAATAAGAGAAGAAAGGAAGGATCAGGGGAGAAGAAAGAGGAGGAGAAAGATGAAACACAATAACGATGGCGATGGCGCGAAGATTCTATGATGTGGTGATAAGAGTTGAAGGAAAAGTCAGAGGCATCAATTGTGGAGGGGGATGAGGATGAGGAAGGAGAAGAAGATGAAAAAAAAAAGATAAAGGAAAATAGACTATAGACGGACAGATTTAATTGATAACCAAAATTCGTCAATAATTATTGTTAGATATTTATTAACGAATACGTATTTGTGGATAATTACTAACAAATTATATGATATGTTAAGTAAAAGTTTAAATATACATTTTGACTGAAATTATTTTAAGATAACCTTATGACGAAGTTATATATAGATATAGATAAGTTTGAAAAATTAAACTTGAAAGTCAATTGTTTTGATACATGTAAACCCAATTTTATTCGTTCCAAAATCCACTTTTACATAATTTAATTCAAGAATTAAGTATGTTTTTAGTCCGTAAACTTTGATTCAAAATTGGAATTCATTCTTATCCGAAACTTCGATATATTTTGGTCTTTAAACTTTAGAAATAAATAAAATGAATGAATATTGTTATTTTAACTCAATTACGTTATCTTTTTTTCGAGGTGTCAAACGTATTTTCTAGCAGATTTTAAACTGAGAATGTGTCAAATGGTGTAAACAACTCTAATAATAACATGAAACACGCTTGACACATTAACGTAATTGGGTTAAAAGAACTATATTCATTCATTTTTAAAATTTAGGGACCAAAATATATTAAAATTTCGGACATGATCGGATTCCAATTTTGGATTAAACTTCAAAAACTAAAAACATTAATTAATCCTAAATTTCTTTATTTAAAAAAAATTACGATATTTTGAGCTGTATAATCTATTATAAGAATATGTCCAGACTACTTGATCAATTTGCTTTATGGGACAACAAAAGTTAGTTAAGAAAACGTATACTTTAAAATAATATCTAAAATACTAATTTTATCGAAGAAGGTACAGGTTCTAGAAATTTGCGTGATTAACACGTTCTTAAAATGACAAATAAAAGTCGTAGTAAATTATTAATTATTGTTTAAAGATGGAGAGAAACGCCTGTATTATCATATCATGCAAGGCTATGACAGCATAAAAGACTTCTTTCGTTCCTCATTATGGATTTTAGGTTTTCACATTATTAGCTTCGGCATCAAAACGTAATAGAATCAAATCAAAACTTTGATCTTTCTTGTCATATCCTCTATGAGCCACTCGAAAATGGAGTTTATGGAATCAAAACCATGTCAGGAATCCCACCACAAACCCAGATTCCCAAGAAAAAAAAGAAGTAAAAAAGCAGCGTCTTTAATATTATATTTCACCATCTATCACAAGTTATGCTTCTTTTACGAACATACATATACTAGGTAATTTAATTTGGATATCTTATACGAGATTTTAAGACAAGTTTCCTCAATAGAAAAAAATTAAGAGATTTCTCTGAATGATCAATCAAGTTTTATAACAAAATAATTAACAAAATTAATCAATACTTTGCATTTATTATATGATAATCATATGCATCAGTTCAACTGAGATGATTGTGGCTTTCTGGAATTTGGTCGGTCCCTTAGTTACCCTACATTTACATCGATATTTTATATCACATCTCTTTTTATTACCATTTGATGTTATTTCTTATTAGTATTCATTTTTTCTTACTTTTAAAAATATAAAAACAATTTTTTGTTAAAACTATTTTATTTTTATAAGAATTATTAAACGGTGTCAAAAAAAATATTTTTTCTTTAGATTTATTGGATAGTCCTTCAAACAGGACTTTGTATCGTTAATGTTTTAGTGTAGTCAAAAGATAAAATTTTTTGCTTATAATGCGCGTTGGATCATTTTAGAGACACATTTTAATATTATTAACAATATTAAATTTTAATTTTATTATAAGAATTTCGCCCCAATTTCATGAATTGTAATAATTATGACAGAACACGTGTTAAAAATATTGGGTGATTAACATTTTTTAATAAGGGTAGAATTAATAGTGCTAGAAGTAAATGAAGGGAAACATACTCAACAAAGCAAATTTAAAAGGGTATGAAAATGTTGAGCACAGTAAAAGAAGAAGTTTACTTTTATTTCCTTAACTGTCAAACGAACACAAAACGTTTGCCAATGCTAAAGTTCCAATGATGTCAGACAAATCACATAATCACTCTTATTCCTTGTTCAAGCATGAAGCATTAGACAACAATCTTCGTTCCCCCACTACCATATCACTGCTCATTTTCCAGTTGCAGAGAGTGGACTCTGATTATTAGTTTCCATAACTGGCTGCAACAAATCAGACAAAAATGAAAACAGTTAAGCCTCGATTACGAGCATAACAGAAAAAAGCAAAGTGAAAGGATTACCTGCACCATAGTGAGGCTTGGTGTTCTTGGTCTTGGACTTGGACTTGGTTTTGGAGCAGTTGTGACACATGCAGCGGAGAAAGCAACAGCACATCATTTTCTTGACACAAACTCTCTTTGCAGGGATGACAGTTGCTTCCCTGGGTTTGTGGAAGGACTCTGTTTTACTAGGAACAATGATTTTGTCCTTTGCCTCACCTTCCACGTTGGTCTCATACTCAACCCCTTCGCAGCACAGCCTCAACCCTCTCATTCCCACCCACACGCTAATGCCAACTCCTGGGACTTCATTAAATACTACCCACTCTAATTAAATAATCATTTGCTTCAAAAGGAAATACCAATGTGAATGGAGTTACCACAAGCACAACTCCTCACTCACAGAACAAAACCTTATTTTATTCGACTACACTTTTTTTTAAATTATTTTTTAACTACTAAATTTTACAATTTTTTTTTTATAATTTAAGGTAATATCTTTTAATTAACTTTTTAATTGTTTTATATTTTAAAATTATTTAAAAATTTTAAAAGATGTCACGTCAGTTTATAAAATAAAATAAAATTATCAAAATATCATTCTCATTCTTTTTATTCACTTACTTCTTCTATATCCGCTTTTAGAAATGAAGTTGTTGATAAAATAAAATTTGTGTTTGAAACAATAGTTTCAATTTGTAAAAGGTGGTCTTTATGAAATAAAAAATATGTTTTTATGGGAAAAATTTGTAACTAATTATTTTCCAATATTTTTTTCTCTTCATCTTCAATTTTTTTCTATTCAAACAAAATTAATTATCTTAAAACCATTTTAATAAAATTATATTTTTTTACAATTGACAATGCATATAATATATTTTTAAAATGGTTTAATTTTTGGCATTGTCCCAAAAGTATTCTGAGTTATAAACAACTTTTTGTTTTAATCATTTTAAATTACTGTTATTTTGTCTTAATGTTTACTCACTTTTCTCAAATATCAATATTTTCTATTGGTCATTTTGTGTCATATTTGTATAATGTACATAATAAAACACCACTTTTAATACATTTTTATGAGTAAATAAATTTTCATTCCTTATTTATATTTTGAGTGTCATAAAATTGATTCCTTGGACTGAAAAACACCACCCACAGTAAACATATAATTAAAACTATGACGAACTAACCATGACATGTAGCAGCTTACGTCGATTATTTAATATTAGAAACATAAAAATAATATTTAAAAACAAAAATAAAAACAAAACGCGGTAGCAGTGTTTCGTTGCCCTGTACACAGGAGGAATCAACCCAATTACACGCCACTGTTTATGAACATGGACTTTTTTTTTTATTCTATGTCATTCTTTAAGAATAATGAGTTAACTTATGTAACCGCTTTTAAGAAAATGTACTCGCATAATTTAAAGCATGATATTCCACGAGAGAGAGAAATTGAAGTGGAAAAAAATACATTAACTTATGTAAACAAGGAATTATGTACAAAACTGATAAATATTTAACCAATAATACCTATTTGGAACACTATGATTGATTAACGATGATGAACTTTAAACATGAACTGTTAAGTTGATATTTATATCAATAATACAATGAGAAGGGTACGTATAAATGAAACAGGTTTCTTACATTAAGTGTTCTAACCTATGTTGCCTAAAGAATACTGAGTTTACGTGAATGGGTCAAGCTTTTAGTTAATATTACTAAAGCCCTAGAAAATGAGGGACCACAAAGTAAGTGAGAAGGGAATATGTTAGTGATATCTTTGAGTTTTTTGTTATGAGTTTGTTAGGTTTTATAGTATAATTTTCTGTTATGATTTTTTATTATGTTATTATTTTTTCCTGTTTGTATTTTTTTTTTTATATACTACAAGTATGTTTCACTTATGTAAATTAAATTTTTCTCGTACTTTCAATAAAGTATTTTTCTTAAACTTTCTTTTACATATTTAAACCTTTTTTACTTGTATTTTATTAAACACTAATATAATATTAGATAAAATACATCTTTCATACCTTTTTGTCATTACCTTCTTTTTATCGTTTCATTCATAATGAGTTTTGTTTTTCCTGATCCTTGATTTCATCATTTGTTCTTGTATATCTTTTTCTTGGTGATAACATCTGTCACCAATGGAACTCTTTCTTGTTGATAACACCTATCAGCAATGGAAGTCTAATTATACAATTTTCTAATCAATACTTCCTAGATATTTGTATGTCTCTTTCTTGTCGATAACACCTATCAACAATCGGCAATGAAAATCTAATTGTACAATCTTTTTATCAATACTTCCTAGATATCAGAGCTGTTAAAAAAACATCAAGTTCTCAATCTTTTCAAATGTTGAAAGTCTTACATCGAATAAAGATAAAAACAATTTCATAATATATAAGTGAGTGTAAACATCATCTTATAATATGAGATGTGTTAAAAATCTCCCATTAAGTAAAGGTAAAATAATTTTATAATATATAAGTGAATATAATTGATGAAGCTTTTAGTTAATATTACTAAAGCCCCGGAAAATGAGGAAAAAAAGAGAAAAGAAAGTGAGAAGGGAATAAAACAGAGAACACCGACTTTCATTTTTATCTAAGAACATCCCACTAAAGGAAAGTTATTTCTTTCTTTTGAGTTTCAAACTTAGGGATGCATTGCATTTGCATAGTAACGTATTTGAACGTAGCTTAGTTGATAAGAAACATGTGCCAATTCAGTCTCTGCCATTTTGTTCTTCTCCTATCTCCACCTTCCTTCTCCAACAGTGAGTTTTATTTTCTTTAATATCGATTTTACAAATTTGATAATATTCAAATGGATTATTATTTTTTAAAATGAACCGAGTATATATATTTGGTTCCTGATTATTAATTAGCTAAAAGTTAAAGGATAATTTTCATTTTTTTTTTCAGTGTTTTTAAGGTATAATTACTTGTATAGTACCCATCTTGGGACTATAGTGTCAAATAGGTATCCGATTTAAAAAAAATGTCAATTGCATCCTAACTTTTGAAAAAGTGCTTCAATTAGGTCCCTACAAACAGAGTTGACTAACGCTATTAGTCAACGTGTCACGTGTCAGTATGTGGTTTTTTTAATTTTTTTTAAAATCTTTTAATTTTTTGAAAAATAAAATAAAAAAATTCCATGTGTCAAGTCCTTGTGTGTGACACGTGGCATTGTCAGTGTCACTATCATATGTCATTGTGTTGATTTCGATTTAGTCCCCATATATGTCTTTTTGTTTCAATTTAGTAGCTAAGTATGTGTATCTGATTCAATTTTGTCTCAATTTCTTTTTATAATTAAAATATTTTTGTAATCCATTTTTTATAAAATTAAAAATAATTAAGTATAAATATTTTTACAAAATTAAGTACTAATATTTATATTGTTTCTATTAATTTTAGACCAAATTTATTATTTATATAAATGTTATATTAATATTTTTTATTAAAAACGACAATTTAACATATTACTTTATTAATTACTTTTTTATTAAGTATCATGTTTTGTTAATTTTTATTTTTTTTTTAAAATAGAACAATATTGTCTCTTACTAATTTTAAACCAAAATTTCTATTGGTATGAATGTTATATTAATTTTTTTTATTAAAAATGACTTAATAAAATGACTTTTACCACTAAATTTTAATATAAATATCAAATACTTAATTCTTGTAAAACTTTTATACTTAATTACTTTTATTTTTATATAAAATGGATTTTAATTATTAAAAAATATTAGGTCAAAATTGAATCAGATACACATAAGTAGGTACTAAATTGAAATGAAAAAACATATATGTGGACTAAATCGAAATCAACACAATGAGATCTAATAGTGATATTGACACGTGGCATTGCAATGCCACGTGGCACTGACAATGTCACCTGTCACACACAGGGACTTGACACGTGACATTTATATATTTTTTTTCAAAAAATTTTAAGAAAAAATTTTAAAAAATTAAAAAAAATTAAAAACAATTAAAAAAAATTAATTTTTTTTTTTAAAAAAACACAAATTGAAACGTGGCACGTTGACTAACGACGTTAGTCAACTCTGTCCGAAAGAAACTTAATTAAAACACTTTTTCAAAAGTTGGGATGCAATTGACATTTTTTTTTTAAATCAGACATCTATTTGACACACTAGCCCCAAACTAGGTACTATACAAATAATTATACTTATTTTTAATTTCTACTATCAAGTGACACAATAATAATATCACTATAGTAAAACTCTTAAATAATAATTAATTTTAGTGAAAAAAAATTATTAGTCACTATAATGACCAATTTAGATACTAATTTACAGAATAAAAAGTTATTAGTTACTAAAATAATCAACTATTATGAATAAAAAATTATAATTAGTCGCTAAATTTGTTATTAATTAATTATTGACTAATTGAGAAATTAATTTCTTTAATAGAAAAAAACTTAATAGCTAATATTTAAACCAATTTATAGACTGAATCATTTGATAGAAAAACTTTGGAGTTAAATTTTAAAAATCAATTTAAAAATTAATTTAATTTTTTATTTATAATAATGACTATTTTAATAATTAATAATTTTTTATTTTTTAAATTATTATTTAAGGTGATTAATAATTTTTTTTTCACTAAAAAGTGATTTGTTAATGGAAAGTTTTGTTGTAGTATATTACATGAATAATCATTAAATCGATGATTAGTTGGTGTTACAAAGGTTTGTGAGCACTTTTTTAATTAATCATTATTTTAGGTTGACGTTGTTTGTTTGGCATTATTATTTGTGATAGACTAAATTTGACGTTAACTAAGTACCTATTTAATGAGGAAATGTTCACTTTTGAATTTGTGGCAACACTTGTTGGTGGAATATTTGACTACAGAACAGCAAGGGAAGTTTTTGTATGACCGATGATGAAAAATGAACGTGCCATTTTAGTTAGGTTCTTTTTTAATTTTTTTAAAATACATTTTAATAATGAGTTAACATGAAGCAATTACAAAATAATATTCGTAGAGACTGATGGAATAAAAGTTACGAAGAACTTTTTATAGAAATAGTATATTTTATAATTCAATAAATATCAACAAAAATACTTATTTTTAGAGGAAAATCATTTAACCGTCAATCCAATTAGATTTAAAATTTAAAATGTACTCTGTGGGAAGTTATTATTCAAATATTTTCTTTATAATTTATCAAATTTTAATCAGGTATATATATATAATTAAATATTTATATATATATATATATATATATATATATATATATATATATATATATATATATATATATATATATATATATATATATATATATATATTCTTAAATTTTTTTTATAACAATTTTTTGACGATCTTTCCAATATCAGTAAGGACTTTATTGTTTTTGGGTCATCCTCTAAAAGCTTATAAGTTCACTAATTTTATTTAAAATATTGTGAGTTTAAATTTTTATGTTAAATATAAAACAAAATAAGAAAATTAAATAATACATGAAAAACCTCATAAATTTATGGCCAATATTCATAAACTTAGTATCAAGATTTTGGTTGAAAATAATATTAATATTTTATATGGTTTTTACTCATATCTTATTATAATTAAATTTCGCTAATAAAGCTCCTTTAAAAATGTTATGTTATTATTAAATATCTAACGAAGTTTCCTCTAAAATCTCGGTAATAATATCAAAGCAAATAATTCTCAATGAATAAGTTTCAACACAGTTATTTCTTAACTACATTTGTTAATTTTAAAATATTTTAATAATCATACAGGGTGCTAATTTAAATTTTTACTATTAACCACTTAAAAAAGACTTTTTCGTTTAATTATTAAAATAATTATTATAACATTTAACCAACTTAACATGTTTGACAGTCTGTGATTGAATAATACGTGTATTATCTAATCTTTTTCAAAATGTTGATGTTTCTCAACATTTCAATTGCATTATTATTTAAACAATCATGAAATAAAAGAGAACATAATCAAACAATTATAAATACCATGTTATACAAAAAGAAGTTACAAACATAAATATAATTAATACAGCATACACGAATTATTCATTAACAAAAAGACATAAAATTTTAAACATCGATGTTATAGAAAAGTATTATTCATTAACTTCAAATATTAAATGTAGGGGATACATAATTCTTTATGAATTTAACTTGACAAAATCCAGGTGGAGTGAAACTGAAAATCCTAATTCCCAAGGTAGATTTGAAAATCTCATATATATGGAGGTACATGAAGAAATGTTTAAAGAGAACATGTTCAAAGCCTAAAGATGAAATATTACGCGAAAAGACTTATATCAAAACTAAAGGGAATTGTTTCCTGCACCCGTCAAATTTCTTCCTGCACATCATAATTTGAAGTAAAATTTCAATATTAGCCTTATGGGTTATTTAATTAACCTTAACTTTTTTATCCATCTTCTTCTTCACCTGTTTTGGTTATTCTTTGGTGGGGGCTTCTATATGCATCTCCAAATATTTTTCCTTAAAAATAATTTAAATTCTCACTTTTTCCATCAATTAAAAAGTAACAATATTTTTATCCTCTCTAACTGATTTACTCTCAAGAATTTTTTTTAATAGATGTCGGTATTTGGTGTCTCTTTTCTGTTCTACATATTTTGATATTTAGTAATTTCTTTTTTAGTTAATGTCAACATTCAATATTATATCTTTTTTAATTTACGGATGTCATCCGGTATTTAGTTTTGTTATATGAATGTCATACCCAGCATTATATTTTTTAAATAATTTTTCTTTCCGTTACAGATATCGACATTTAGTATTGTATTTTTTTTTATTAAAAAAATATAATATATATATATATATATAATTGTTTTTTTCTTTTTTATATTTTTATTTTATTCTTTAATTTATTTTTTTATTTAAATTTTTTTACTCTTACTTTAATATATAAATTTTTAAAATAAATTTAATTAAAATAATTTAACAAATGTTATGAAAATTCGATAAAGAATTTTTTGAAAAATGTTTCTTTTTAATATATATATATTTGTTAAAGAATTAATATTTTTAATTTAATTCATTTGAAAATATTATTTATCTTTTATATATTATATAAAAATAAATTAAACATATATATTAAATAAATTAAAAAGTTAAAATTAAATTAAATTTTAAGAAAGTTAACAGTAAAACAAATAGAATAAAAGAAAATAAAAAAAGTTTATATGTATGTATTAAACGTTGACATTCGGTATATATGTAAAAACTAATTTTGACATCTGATTTTATATATATACCAGATGTCGATATTTGATAATTAAAAAAAGTTAAAGTTTCGAAACATTCATAGAATAAAATTGAACATTGTATGTTGACATTCGGCATATAGGAAAAAGAATAAAAGAAATACTGAATATCGACTTTTGTAGTTAAAAAAGAACTTCCGAGTGAAGAAGTTAGAGAGAGAGAAAAATATTTGTTTTAACTGAAGGTCAAAATAAGAATTTAAAACAAATTTGGGGTACAGAGCAGTATTTCTTGGTGGCATCTAATTTTTCAAAACTTCATTAAACTCAACTGTTACGGATTTAATTTTTCAAAATTATATACCACAGTTCCGAAAATAATAATCTGGAAAATAATACCCATATTCACCTACCACAGCAGCGTCTCATTTTCGCAAATGGCCACCACCTCAAGAGAACCTCACCAAAACACGTGTAAGTTGTCCAAGTCTGGTCTCAACGAACGACAAAGCTTTAAATAAAACACAAAAAGATAGGAACATAATTAAAAGAAATATTGGGTGCAGGAAGCAATTTCCAAAACTACAAATAGAAGGAATTCAAACAATAGATTTTGTCACATAATCAAAGTAGATTTTTTTTAAGTCTCTACGTTTGGTTATTTCCTATTACCTACTCAAGTCCATGTGCCCAATTAGAGGCGTGCTTCAATACTGGGAAGACTGAAACAAAAATAAGAATAAGACTTTTTTTTTTATTAATAAAATAATTTATGTTAAAATGTATTATAATTCTATTTAAAATTTAATTTTTAAGTTTTTTTGTGATGTAGAATTATTTATTTATTTGTCGTAATTAATTTCATCAAACATTTATATTTTAATAGATAGTAAAATTAATTTGTTTAATTTTCGTTGAAATACAGTTTATTTTAAATAATTTTTTATTATTTTTAATTTTGAAAAACTTCTTTTAACTAAAGCAACTAATATTCAAATTGTTAAATTATTTTATAAGTTATATATATATATATATATATATATATATATATATATATATATATATATTAATTTTTTAATAATTAAAAATATATCATTTTTCAATTTATAATTCTTTTTAAGATTTTTAATTCTGTAATTAAATTCAATTTATCAAAGATCTATCAAATTATCATATTTTAAAAAAAAAATTAAAGTTTATGCATTTTTCAAATATCTATAATAATTATATTTAAAAAATCTATTAAAAGTCACACTAAATACAAGTTTTTACTTGGATCTTAAATCAATCTACCTTTAGAAGGGTAAAATAGTAAGAAATGAAAATACTAGGTCTCTCTCCTAATTATGCTTCACTTCACATAATAACAAGATAAAAAAAAAATTCATAAGGCGAAGCAAAGTTTATAAAATGTAAGAGTTTATAAAGCTGAAATGTACACAAAAATCTCACTGGCAAAGACTAATCAATGAATAATTGTTTAAGTAAATATTTGAAAAAAAATAAGAATTCAAAAAACATTAACTTAAAAACCTGTTTAATTACTCAAATAGTTCTATTTTAATAGTTCTATTTTAATAGAGGTATGTCAATTGATACCCAAACTCTTAAAAGAATATCAATTAGATTCCAACTTAAAAAATTACATCAATTAGGTTTTTTTTTTTATAAAGTATTAACATCATCTCTAAAAGGTATATTTGAATTAAAATATATTTTGACTATTCACATCATAATATATTTGAATTAAAACATGGTTCAATATACATTAATTACACGTCTCAAAGTCACAAAAGATAAAAACACGTTTCTAAAAAAAATAAACTAAAATGTACTTCATGATTAAATAACATGTTATATATTGATTTTATTAAAAAATAATTGCATTTACATTCTTTTTTATTTATTATATTGTGGTAAAAATATATCTTAATATATTAAGGAGTTGGTATAAGATAATACTAAATTATATAAATTTAGAAACACATTTTACTTACACAAATTTATCATGCACACAATATTGATAAATTGAAAAAATAAATTGTTATTTGAAGTAAAATCTCTATAGCATCTAAAAATAGTTAATTTTTTCATGTACAAAATTTTAGATAAGATTTTTTTGACCCTGTGGCTAGAGATGGCAAATAAACCTGTCCCCGTGGGTATTGTCCGAATCCGTTCCCGTTTTGACGGAGAATCCCCGCATTGACTGGGTATGGGTATGAGTATGGGAAATCCCCTACTTTTTCAGTTGGGTATGGGGATGTACATATCCCCGCCATAATACACGTTCCCGCCATATCTCCATTCTCGTTTAAATTATTAAAATATTTACAATTAATGAAGTAACCCTCTCTCTCTCTCTCTCTCTCTCTATATATATATATATATATATATATATATATATATATATTTTTTTTTTTTTTTTTTTTTTTTTTTTTTTTTTTTTTTTTATCTTTTTTTTATTTTTATTATATT
>Ga0214542_1007538_pt1 | contig 18877 bp, 9 predicted proteins | sample CNSS1metaG_FD_160096 | JGI IMG/M metagenome (GOLD analysis project Ga0214542, IMG submission 160096) | Root nodule microbial communities from cowpea collected in UCLA plant growth center, Los Angeles, California, USA - CNSS1 | ecosystem: Host-associated > Plants > Roots > Nodule | place: USA...
TATATATATATATATATATATATATATATATATATATATATATATATATATATATATATATATATATAAGCAGTAGTGTCAATCACCATCAATAGTTATGAGATTAATTTAGTCACGAGAACAAGAAAATGGAAATGACTTTTCACTCTAAACATATCTCATTCCATTTTTATCAAATTCAGTCCCTGTAAAAGATAAACTCTTCTTTGTATGATCAAGGGAACATTCAACAAGGTACCGAATAACGACCATTCTCTGAATCCAATGGAAATAACCTTAATAGTAGAGAAAAACAACCTTAATAAGTATAAACATTAAGCAAGTCTTGTATAAGCACCCCAAAAAGTAAGAATTGGAAATCTGATTCCAAATCTAAATTTGAAACTTGTCAATACGAAATAAGCATAAAAGAAAGAACTTCTTTTAAATTACTATCTTTCCACGTTGGTGGCATGTGGCAGACTCTCTCATGTCAATTATTATTCAAAGTGTTTGCATAGATAGATAGTTCTTACACTTTTTACAATTACTATGCATTTGATATTTAAAAAAAGTTCAAAGTTTGTCTTCTGTCCATTTTAGTATAGATCACAAGGCATAATAACTGAAGTTTACTAAATCTGAAATAGCAATTACCTTCTGTCCATTTGATATTCACTGTCATCTTCTTCCCAAACGTTTCTTCTAAAGAACTAACACTTTCACTATAATTGGTTATGTAAGTGTATAATAGCAGAAACATTAAACTCTTTAATTAATCTTTTGCAAACAATTAAATAGTTAATATATATGCATAAGTATCATGTACTTGCACATAGATAGTAACTTAGTAGATGGTTGATGCGTGTTTGGCTTTTGCGTGCGTGTTCCAAAATCCAAATCTAAAAAAAAGTAAAATTCGATTGTTCACACAAATATATGCATCAAAATTCAGATGTATTGACCAAAGAGAAGCAATCTAATAATCTTTTTTTGAGTTCACCAAGATTGATGCTAGGACACTGCCAATAGAGCCAATTCAATTGGTTCCCAACATAACAAAAAAAAAAGAATACTAAATCACCTTTGTCACTTTCACCACTCTCTAATTTATGAGATTTATGCATTTACTATGAAGTGAATCCATGCATTGCATAAAATAGAACAGAGTCAGAAGAAAGACAACAAAACAGTCCCTTTGTCTTAGCTTCCAAGAAAAGACCGTTTAATTTTTTATGAGAGGCAAAAACAAAAATACCTATGCGCTGTAATTGTGAACACGTGAAGTAGTTGTGAAACAACACGAACACAAACGGTCAAGACGTAGAACAAATTTGGATGAAAGAGGGAAAGTGAGAAATTAACATGACAGTGAAAAAAAAATCGAAAGCCAAAGAGAATGAATAGAAAACCATTACCAATTCGAAGTTTCAATGGAAGGATGAAGATTGGAAAAGAGAAATGCAGACAAATTGGAATCTACAAGGGAAGGCAAACGAAAGGTTCTAAGTTGTTTTAACGTTCTACAATGCATTTTAATTAATTGAGATTTGTTCCAAGACTTAATTTCTAGTTTCGTGGTTTTTACATACAATTATGTTCGTTAGTTAATGCCATATCATTCTAGCTTTGGTTTGAACATTGATTTTTTATTTCTGAGATCTTTTTCCATTTCTAATCAATGTTCCATGATTAGATTCATGTTTATACATGCAATTCCAATATTAATTCTCATCTATGTATAATCATTAAGTTTTGATAGAGAGTAATGTGTTGGAAACATCTACTAGTCGTACTTGTCGTACCTAATTTTGTACTTAGGTGTCTAGTGTAAATCTTTTATCTTCTATACTTTCTTGTATTAGATTTTTCAATATAAATAAAAGATCATGAGAGCGGATCTTAAAGCCCTCCAAAATATATTTTCTCTTTTAATCTTAAGTTAGTATTAGAGTGGATTGGTCCCACTCTGGTTTCTGTCTCATCTTGTCTTCTATTGTTCGACATTGGTCATAACTGTCGTTCACTATTGTCTGCCATTGTCTACACCTATTCGTTGCTATTCGACATTGTCTAACATTGTCAATCAACGTTCGCCATCGTCTACCGCTTTTCGTCAGTCACCATCACGATTTCTTATGGTCACCACCAAATCTAGATTGCCACTCTGAACGACAGCCAACCCCGTTTGTCCCGAAGCCTAAATCGACCCTACACACCGCCACGTGCCACATTTATCTTCACTCTCTTTTTGTGCGTGAAGCTCACTCGCCACCTTCCTCTTGTTGGAGCAACAACACGTCGCCTCGGTTGTGTTCCCCGACCTTCCTTTTCTGCTCCTTGGTTGCAGTTTTCCAAGTGTGGTTTAAGGGGCTATCTAGGGTTTCCTAGTTAAAACCTAGTTCTGTTTGTGAGTGGTTTTTCCATGTTGTTTTTCAGGCTCCTAAAAATGTTTACTAAAGCTATTATTGTTTCATTCTCTAGAAGTCATTCCATTTCCTCTGAGAAAGTAAATGGAAAAAATTACCTCTCTTGGTCAACAACTATTGAAATGTGGTTTCTTGTTAAGGTCATCATGATCACCTTGATCAAGATGGAAGCCCTGTGCCCCCTGAAAAAGGTTGAACACTAAAAGCAAGTTAATTTCCAATTGTGTGACCTATTCTGGCAATTGGTGGAATTGAGGCTTTTAATTTACCTTAGAGCTTTGAAAACTTGCCACTCTTTTTGAAAGAAAGCTCAAAGCATTTATGTTAATGATATTCAACGTCTCTATAATTATGCAAATACGCTTGCACCTATCAAACGAAAGCCCTTTGAGTCTAGTTTTCAACCAAAAAAGAATCATCTCATTTGGAATTCTACAGAGAGTTATGAGCAAAATAGTCAACAAATGTCAGAGCTGCCAGAATCAACATTTTTTATGGTTCTTTTTCCTACTCATCTTGAACCATTCGGTTTTTGTGCTTAGACACTCTTTCCTAGAAGTGAACTTGTCAACACCCAATTTTATCTGGGCGATTAAATTTATTTTAAAAAAACAATAAAAAAACAAATGTTTTTTAATTAATGTTAAATACAAAAAAGGTGAAATAAAATTTTCTTCAAATATTTTCAAACTTTTAGCAAAAAATGAAAAAAAGAGAAAAAGAGAGTTGAAAAAAAGGAAAAAAAAGGGAAAAAAGAAGGAAGAACCCAAGTTGTTTTTAATTATCGCACTCCTCCTCATGAACCCAACAAACCAACATATTTTCGTCCTCTTTCTTTGTTTTTCTACCATTCGTTCCTAAAGAGAAAATAATGACAGGATTCTAATAATTAGAAGCAATATATCTTCTAATGATTAGAATTAATATTACTGATGATGATTGATATTGTGCTTTGATTTGCTGTGATTTGATTTATGTAATATGCCGCTAACATGACCAATTCCTTCCTTATATTATTCATTACAATTAAGGCTGCTATTGCATTGATATTGCAATGTGTGAATATAAATACGCACTCTATCATATGAAAAGGGATCGAGAAAACAAAAAAGACGTACTAAAAGAGATAGAAAAAAAAGAAAAGAGAAAAGGTAGTTGTAATATACAAAATGAGAGGGTAAGATTGATATAGAAGAAGAGATATTGAAAAATTTTGAAGGTACGTCACTACCAGTTTCATTTTCTTTTGATTTCCTTTTTCCAATTTTCTTTATTTTTTTAATCATAAAAAATATTTTTCTCCATTTCTTCAGTGTTTGTCTGGCCGCTCGTGTCACATGACACCAATTTTAAAATAATTCAAAATACCAAAAAACATAAAAAGGTTTGCAAAACTATTAAAAATAAAAAAAATCAAATCAACAATTAGAAAAAGGTTTCTTAAAAAGAACTATGTATCCTTGATTCTCCATTTTAAATGGAAATACTTAGGAGCAAGGATTAATCCTCGTCGGACACAAAAAAAGGAGGATTAATTCTCCATTTTCAAAATCTTTTTCTTTTGATTTATTTTTTCCAATTTTCATTATTTTTTAATCATAAAAAATATTTTTCCCCATTTCTTCAATGTGTGTCTAGCCGCTCGCGTCACGTGACACCAATTTTCAAATAATTCAAAATACCAAAAAACATAAAAAGGTTTGCAACATTACTAAAAATAAAAAATCAAATTAACAATTACTAAAAGGCTTTTTAAAAAGACCTACGTAACCCTGATTCTCTATTTTAAATGGAGATACGTAGGAGCGAGGATTAATCCTCGTCGGGCCCAACAAACCAAAAAAGTATTTTTGTTTCTTTTGTAGATTCTTTTATTATTATTTATGGGGAAAATAAAAATTTTAAAAACCACATCTTTTTGCACATTTAATTAAAGGTACCGTCTTAGGATGGGCGCCGTGGGATGCTAATACCTTCCCCAAGCATAACAGACTCCCAGACCCAAAATCTGTTTTCGTAGACCTTGCTCTTATCTTTATGGTTTTCCATAGTTTTTAGAATAACTACGGTGGTTACTCCAAAACTTTGTTTTTTTCAAATTTTATATTTGGTTCGTCGTCTCGTCAAGATTTCGGTTGCGAAAGATGACGACTCCATTGGGGATGCTAGAGAGTACAACCATTTATTTGGATGTGTAAAATTGTTGTAGTTTTTCTTCATACTTTTTCTTTTTCCCTTTTTTATTTCTTTTTAGGTATGTATATTTCTGTCTCTTTTTAATATTTGGAATAGTTGTATGTGTATGTTCTTTGGTATTTGGAATGATTATCAGGTCGGAGTTTCGGTATACATTGTATTCTCCCTTGACACACACATATTTTGTTCATTACATGAGTGAGGCCCTATACCCAAGTCTGAGCTGCTTAGAATTAGAAGGGATTGTGTAGTAGTGTCACGATGGATGTATTTCGCAAGTGGTCATTGTGAGAACCCCAACTAGTGTTTGTTTGCTTCATTGTGAACACATATACTTTGCCCCAGAACTTTAAGCGTTGAACCTATGTTAAATTAAGGCACAAAAGAGAGACTATTTGCGTCCTTTACCCTCATATTTCTTTGTATATAATAATAAATTCATCGCAATCACACCATTACAAAAAAGAAAAAAAGAAAAAATGCCTCCTAAGGCATAAACATACATTTCATTGGCATATTATGTGAATAAGTGTTTAGCGAGGCACAACCATGCATCGCATTCCCATTCTATGGTCATTCATCTTATCTTGTCAATAGTTTCAAACACATAGCATGCATATGTTTCCCATTTACATAACAATAAATTCAATTTGTTTCCCATTTTTCTTGTCACTAAATTCTTGGAATTTTTCTTATGAAAAATGAGAAAATAATAAAAGATTTTTTGGTAAAATCAATGGATTGAATAAAGAAATAAATATTATTTGTTATCGTTTCTTTTGAAGCATCTATCTAATCTTGCATGCATGAAATTGGTCAAATCCATCTCCTTTCCATATTTCTCCCACCATAAACCTTGTTTTCATTTTTCATGAAGGATTATTACAAAAAATGGGCACGTCCTTAGAATGATTACAAACAACTCTTTTAACACACAAAAAAATGAAAAAAAGTTTGCTAGACTAAAAACTCTGAAGGATAGTCTAGGAAAAAAATAACACAAAAAAGTGAAGAAAAAAAAGAGAACAAAAAAAGGGGCATCCTATCATATGAAATAAATTATTTTCATATGAATTAAATATTTTTTGAGAAAAAGAACCATGATTTGAAATTATGTGTGACCATGTTTATTAATAAAAAAATAATAATCCTTTCTTATCCAATTTGAGCCTTTAAAAAAAAATTCTTTCAAATTATCCTGAACAAGGGTTATCCTCACACTAAGAGTTGACATAATGTTTGCATTTGTTTCATCCGACTCATAGTTCACCAATAAAAAATATCAAAAAAGAAAAGAAAAAGAAATAAATGATATGTTTATATAAAAAAAAAAACCAAAAGTTTGGAGAATAGGAATAAAAAAAATCAAAATATAAAAAAAGTGAAGCAAATAAAGTCAAACAAATATTGAATGAAACATTATTCAAAGATCCTTGTTCGAAACAACTCTCACATCAATTTTTTGGGCCTTTACTATTATTTACTTTCATACCCCTAGCCTTGGCCATGATACAAGCCTAACAAAGTCCAGACAAATCAAAGATTGGTTTTATCTTTTGAAGTTTTTCATTTAGAGGAAAATTCTGATTTGCTAATAGGTTTGTTCTAAAAAAACATGATAAAAAATTGAAAAAGTGTGTTTAGAGATTTGCTTTTAAACACTGGGACAATTTATTTTTGGGTGACATATTTTCAAAGCTTCAAAATTAGCATGAGCAATCAGGCAATTAGGGTAAATTTAGGTTGTCCCTTTTCAATTCATTCTTCATGAAACTCTATCTTTGCTCCTATAGTATCCTCGCTCTAAGCCTAAACCTTGACCAACCTTAAAATAGTCCGTCTTTATCAATTCCAAACCCAAACTAGGGCAGTCACTTTGTTTGTAATTCATATATTCCCATCATTCATTCTAAATTGGGACATTTATTTACATTAAAGTTTGTGATCACATTAGGGGCAATTTGTGAAGACCCCGTCATTTTTCAATCTCCTCAATTGAGAAAAGCTAAACATGCTTTTGCACCCTAAGACCATCCCAAGCTCTCACACTAGGGGAAAATTTTTAAAGTCCCCATCATTTCCTTCATACCATCAATAGCTAGGGAAAGCCCAAACACATTTTGTACCCCAAGACCAATTCAAATTGGGGCAACTTCCTAGTTAATCTTTATCACTTCATCTAAGCCTTTTCAAGCCCTTGGCAATTTCATGCATGTCATTCAAATAGTGTTTCAAAAGAAATGATTAAAAAAAGGGTTCTTGAGTAAACTGATTAGACTAAAGAAATGATTTGGAAAAGTAAAAAAAAAAAATTCAAAGTAGAATGGTTCCATGAATTCGAAATAACAATGAAATGAGAATCAATTCGAATTTGTTTTAAAAAATATGAAAAATAAAAATTCATAGATAAGGTCTTTCATACATCATACCAAGTCATGCATACATGAGTCATTCATCTTTTTGAATAAAATATTTTTCACCTTTCCAATCAAGAATCCTTCCGTTTTAGAAGGAAGAAATTAAAAAAAAAATACACAAATTTGTTTCTATGATGTTTCTCAAATTTATGGTTCTCTTCATTCATATGAATGACCAATATACCCTAAGCCTAGTTTTCATACTAACCCCATCCCAGTTTTCAAACTGGCCTCCAAGCTAGTTTCCACATTGGCTCGCAAAGCCCAGTTTCTACACTGGCCCCCAAGCCCCGTTTTCACACTATCCCCAAGCCTAGTTTCCAAACTAGCCCCCAAACCTAGTTTTGTTTAGCCTCAAGCCTAGTTTTTTCTACTCTCAAATTAAAATAAAGGAAAAATAAAAAATGAAAAAAAGCAAATTCCATTAATGCATCCACGCATCCATGTATGCATCATCATATAGGTTCAAAAAGAAAATCATAACATGTCATGCATCATCACATCATGTCATTCATCATACTTCACAAAATCATTGAAAATCATTTCCAAAAGAAAAATAAATAAAGAAGTTTGAAAAAAAAATCAGCAATGACAATTTTTTGTGTAAGTCTCACAAATGTTAGGCATTCACGCGATGTTTGTCAACACTTCAAGAGCAAAATCTAGGTGGTTCTCTGTTTATACATCAAGACCCTGTATGAGGCAATGGTCATTGATTTCCTTATGTTAACATCATGATCCTCTATGAGGCAATGGTCATTGATTCCCTTATGTGTACATCACCGGCCTCTACGAGGCAATAATTATTGATTTTCTTATGCTTACATCAAGGCTCTCTAAAAGGCAATGGTCATGAATTTTCTTTACATCGAGGCTTTTTACGAGCCAATGGTCATCAATTTCTTTACATCAAGGCCCTCTGCGATGCAATGATCATTGATTTCTTTGTCACATCGAAGCCCTCTATGATGCAATGGTCATCGATTTATTTACATGAAGGTTCTCTACGAGGCAATGGTTATTAATTTCTTCCCTTTCGATATAGACCATTTCACCGGGATTGGTCTAATATGTTTATTCAAAATAGTTAGAGAAGAAAATAATAAAACAAGGTGATTTGTTAGATCAGGACCCTCTACATGGTAATGGTCATCAAATCTTTTGGATATAGACCCTCTCCTCAGGATTGGTCTTTTTTTTTTCAAAAAGTCAAATTTGCAAAAAGAATGTGGTTTTCCATATTGAAACCCTCTACATGGTAATGGTCATCGAATCTTTGGGATATAAACCCTCTCCTCAAGATTGGTCTAATCTGTTTTCAAAAAGTTAAGATTATAAAAAAAAAGGTTTTCAGATCAGGACCCTCTACATGGTAATGATCACCGAATCCTTTCAATAAACCCTCTCTTCGGGATTGGTCTAATTTGTTTGCTTTCGAAAATTAAAAAAAAACAAAAAAATGTTGTGTTGAATAAAGACCCTTTATTTGGTAATGATCACCTAGTTCTTTTCTTTCAGATGAAAACCATTTCCTCTAGAATGATCAAGTTTGTCTTTAAGTCTGTCTTCTTTTGAAACCCCAACGAAATTAATGTTTCTATCTTTACTTATCTTCTACTACGATATAGTAAAATCTAAGTAAATAGGGGCAATTGTCAACACTCAATTTCGTTCGGGTGAATAAATTTATTTTCGAAAAAAAACAAATGTTTTTTAATTAATGGTAAATAAAAAAAAAGGTGAAATAAATTTTTCTTCAAAAAATTTCAAACTTTTAGCAAAAAAAAAGAAAAAGAAAAAAAAAAGAGTTGAAAAAAAATGAAAAAAGGGAAAAAAGAACGAAGAGACAAAGTTGTTTTTAATTATCGCACTCCTTCTCATGTGCCCAACAAACAAACATATGTTTGTCCTCTTTCTTTTTTTATCTACCCTTCATTCCTAAAAGAGAAAATAATGATATGATTCTAATAATTAGAAGCAATATATCTTCTAATGATTAGAATTAATATTATTGATGATGATTGATATTGTGCTTTGATTAACTGTGATTTGATTCCCGTAATGTGTTGCTATCATGACCAATTCCTTCCTTATATTGTTCATTACAATTAAGGCTGAGATTGCATTGATATTGCAATGTGTGAATATAAATACACACGCTGTCATATGAAAAGTGATCGAGAAAAAAATGTCTCTACATTTCTCTAATTCTTTCCCATCACTACCCACACATAAACACCTCCTTTTTATCTCTCTTTTGAAAACAAAAAAGAAGTATTAAAGGAGATAGAAAAAAAATAGAGAAAAAGTAGTTGTAATATACAAAATAAAAGGGTAAGATTGATATAGAAGAAGAGATATTGAAAAATTTTGAAGGTACGTCACTGCCAGTTTCTTTTTCTTTTGATTTATTTTATCCAATTTTCATTACTTTTTTTCTAATCATAAAATATTTTTTTCCCATTTCTTTAGTGTTTGTTTGGCCACTCGCATCACGTGACATCAATTTTAAAATAATTCAAATTACCAAAAAACATAAAAGGGTTTGCAAAATTATTAAAAATAAAAAAAAATCAAACCAACAATTACAAAAAGGTTTCTTAAATGGAGATACGTACGAGCGGGGATTAATGCTCGTCGCGCTCAAAAAACCAAAAAATTATATTTGCTTATTTTGTACATTCTTTTATTATTATTTTGGGGGAAAATAAACATTTTGAAAAAACCACATCCTTTAATACGTTTAACAAAAGGTACCGTCTTGGGACGGACATTATGGGGTGCTAATACCTTCCTCACTCGTAACTGACTCCTGAACCCAAAATATGTTTTCGTAGAACTTGCTCTTATTGTCAACACCCAATTTTGTCCGGGTTATAATGTTTTTTTATTTACTTTTTATTTTTATTTTTTTTTCTCCTTATCTTATTTTGTTTTGTCATTTAATCTTATTTTACTTTTATTTTATTTTTATTTTGTTTTATTCTTATTCTTATTTTTTTTATTTACAATTTTCTTCATATTTATTTTTAATTTTTATTATTTAAGAAAAAAAAACAGAAAATAGATTAAAAATAATAATAAGAGAGAGAAGATTGTAGAGATCCATTGTTTGAAGTTCAGTACGTTTAGGCCTTTCCCCATTTGGTGCTTGTCTCCATGCGTTAGCTTGATCTATTATTAATTAGTGTACGAAAAAATGAAAGCTGGTGTCTATGATGGATAGGAGATAGGGTGGCTAAGTTGCATGAAGCAACCACCCTTTCCACTTCTCGCACGGCTCAAGAAATATTAGGGATCAGGGACTTTAAGTTGGATTTTTTGTTTGCCTCTGCCTGAGGAATTCATGATGAGCCACACAGATGGGGGAATCAAATTGAAAAACAAATACAGGTGAAACGTTACTACAAAAGGGAGTCAAAATACACATCTTAAAGAAGGAAAAAGAGGAGAAAAGGAGAAAAGGGCCCGAGCAAGGGAACCACATACTTGAATAAGGAAACTCAAGACCACTAGCATAGAAAGAGCTAAGAGAGGTAAGTACTTGTCTTTCAATACTACTAGCATAGAAAGAGCTCGGAGAGGTAAGTACTTGTCCTTCAATGTTCATTTGAGTAAGCATGATGTATGAGTGTTAAACTTTATGCTTCATCTTCAACATGAATGCCTGCCATGAACTAGCATGCTACATTGTATTTGTTGCATTTATGTGTTTAAATGTTTGGCTCATGTTGTTGGTCAAGTGCTTAACAATCTTCTCCCATCATGGTGGCACAACCAAAAACCACCCTCACCTTCAACTAAATCCTCACGGCCTCACCTTCCCACACCAATCCTTCCTCCTTCATTTTTTCATCCCAAAAAAAAGAGACAGAAATCCAAATACATCATTCTCTCAACCACCAATCATCATAAATAAATCACACAACAAAAACATCTACATCACTAGTGAGCCGTCTGGTGCTTTCACCTTCACCTCACACCTATATAAAAAAATAGATACCCAAACGCCACCAAACAAAATAGAGAGGAAAGAAAAGCCGCTGGCGAGTCAGAGTCTCGAACAGTGGTGGTCTTAGTCGCGACGACCACAAGGTTTCGTGTTTAAGTGAGCCACTTCGATGCAAGAAGAAGAAGGGGGAAATCCGCGGCAACTGGCATCTCCGATAGTGCTCTCTGCAAGCGGCAATGGCTCTCTTGCGGAAGAGGAGAGTCGAGGGTTGGAGATGAATGGGCACCAGCGTGGACGCTGATGACGGCTAGAATCGCTCATATTAGTCTCCAACGAGCGGGGATTTATGGCTGTGAAGGGAAGTGGGGTTGTCTTGTAGTCACACGAGGAAGAAGCCACCCCTATATCGTGTTGGGGAAAAAGGAAGAGAAGGATGTGTCACCGCCGATTAAGCTCTTCACGGTGGTCGACGTTGTTGCTAGGGCCCCTCGCCGGCCAAAATGGGTGCCGGGTAGATAAGTGTTTGGGGATCTAGGTGAAAGAGAGAGGGGATCTAGGTGATTTGGGGATCTGCTTTGCTAATCAAGAAGAGGTTAGGGTTAGATTAATTAGGGTTTCTCATTTCATTTACTTGGGCCAAGACTAGGTTTTAGATCCATCCTTCTTCACGCACCTCCTCCATTGATTTCCACCCCCCATTTTTGGTGATTTGTAAAACTATTTGTGTTTTTCTTGTCTACGCTTATTACACCCCACTGTTTACGTTTGCACCCTTCATGCCTTTGTTGATTGCACCTATTTTTCTTAGTTCACACCCTCCATTTATTTTCACTTCATTTTCAAACTTTACTCATTGCACCCCACTATGTTTTATGCCTACACCCTCCATGCATTTTTTATTATTATTCATTTTCCATTTTTTATCTTCATTCTATTTTTGGCTCCTCTTTTGTACACATGTTTTTTTTTTCTAAAAATATTTAAAAATCATAAAATTCACAGAAATAGAAAAAATAGGAAAAATAAAAAATATCAAAAATAATTTTCGTTCTCTTTTATTGTGTATGTCCGGTCACCCGCACCGTGTGACACTCATTTTTTTAAAAAAATATCCAAAACAATATTTTCTTTTTCTCTTTTGGTGTCTGTTCGGTTGTTCGCGTCGTATGACACTATTTTTTAAATAGTCTCAAAAAACACCAAAATCATACAAAAATTTCAAATACAAAATATCAACTTTTTTAAACAAACAAGCTTTTTAAGAACTACGTTGTAAGACCCACTTTAATTCTGTCCTAAAATTTAAGGGTCTCTCTTAGTCAGTTGGGCCTAAGGCTGGCCTATAGAGCATCCCAACACCCCTAAACCAGCGTAACCCTCTCATGTTCTGCCTACTTTGCAAAATCAGCCACCTTACTCCTCTTTTCCCCTCAAATAGTGCTCTGCTAGGGCTCGAAGCTCATTCAGATTCAAGTAAGCTCAACCTCATTCTCTGCTCCACCTCTTGAGTATGCTCTTGGAGTTGTTGGGTTCATTGTCGTAGGTGCCTGTGCTTTCCACTAACATTTGTCCAGGTGAGGGAAGCTAGGATTTTTCATGCTTTTATAAATATTGTGCTTGTTTTGATTCTGTTGGGTGCTCTTGATAATTTGATGTGCTTTTGATGGTGTAAAAATAATCGATGTATTGTTTCTGGATGGATTTTTGCCTTTGCATGCGTGAGAGCAGGTGAGATCTGCTATGCTCGCCTAAGCGAGCTGTTTCTCGTCCAAATGGAAAGCTCTTGCCTAAGCGAGGAGCTCTCGCAGAAGCAAGAATGACACTAACTCGCCCCCTTTAGTTTTGAGTGCTCGCCTGAGCGAAGGCCTCTCGCTTGAGCGAGATGGGCTAGCTTGAGCGAGAACTCGAAGTACTCTCTGTTTTCAATCTCGCTTAAGCGAAAACTTTTCGCTTGAGCGAGAGACCCTGTCGCCTGAACGAGAGCTCCTTAGCTTGAGCGAGATTGACATCACAGTTGTTTAAATGTTTGTATGTTCCCATGATTGATTTGTTCACCGTTTTAAAGCATGAAATATGATGCCAACATTTTATACAATGTGCTTGTGTTTTCTTACATTTTTTATGTTTGGGATTTTATGTTTTTACATGTTGAAACCAGTGAAAAGCTGTCAGTTTAGCTTAAGCGAGATCAGTCTAGCTTAAGCGAGAATTTCTAGCTTAAGCGAGATCAGTCTAGCTTAAGTGAGAATTTCTAGCTTAAGCGAGACCAGTCTAGCTTAAGCGAGATCAGTCTAGCTTAAGCGAGAATTACTGCATAGTTTTAGTTCCTTACTTTAACTTGAACTTGTGGATTCATTCAATTACTTTGAAAAGCATGAATTGGGCGAATGGGTATGAGTAGAATGGTTTATGGTCTGTGATTGATAAGTTTAACATAACCTTGGCATGTGACTTGTATGAGATGGTTGGTAATCAAAGTGGCATGGTGTCGATATGAATTACACTTCTATATTCATGGATTAGGAAGGATGATTTGGAATGGATTCAACATGGAACATGTGTGAGGATGGATTATAAAGGTTGGCATGAGATTTATAAGCATCATAAATATTACATGATTGTGTGAATATGATTGGTATGTTGTCAGGACGTAATTTCATGAGCCTCTAGGTGAGACCTCATGGTGGTGCTTCAATGGTCGGGGCATAATTCCATGACTCCTGTTAGTGGGAGTTCATGGTGGTGCCCCATCTATATAATTTAGTAAGGATTCAAGGTAAGGTTGCCTCCTGACGCTCTAAAGAGTCAGTTAGTCTCACATAGAGCGGACTGACTCTTGTGGTGAGAGTAACAATAGGCCTGAAATTCATCAAGGGCTAACCTTGTGTGTGGGGGTTGAGACATTGTAACATTGTAACACTTAGCTCGAGGGTGAGAAACTCGGGGGTGAGCAGAGAAATCCACCACAAGTGCAAGTATCTATTGAATCTGACTAAATTATATGTATTTGGATGAGTCGAGTCTGAGTCTTAGTGTATTGTTTGAAAGGTCATAACATGTTTGGATGGGATATACTAATTGGAATGTGAAATAACATGTAACTGTATGATAAACTATTTTATACTCTAGGTTACCCTTTTGCTTGTTTGATTGCTTGTGTGTGGTTTTTCTCCTTTTGTGATGATCATCAATTTATTGATGTGAGCAGATGTGAGGAACACCCAGGGTCAACAGGGAGGTGATGGTTCCGCTGCGTAGGCGATCTAGGCTGGATTCTACTGTCTTGGGCTTTCTCATTGGGCTATGACCCATGTACTATTTTGTCCTTTAGTACTTTAATAACTATTGTGAAGTTCTTGTATTATACTTTGTATCTGGTATCGTGGTGTGCCTTGGTCAAAGCAGAAGTCAACTCTGGTCAAACTCTGGTCAATATTGTAAAAATGGTTAAACAAGAGGGGCAAAATTGGGAATTGAACAAAAATTAAGTTGCTAATTAATTAAATAAAGATAAAATATTTCAGCAACAAAATAGATAAAGCCCAAGTCCAGTCGAAGCCTATATAAAGAGACCTAAGGGAGCAGAAGAGACACAGTTAACAACTCCCTAGTTTTGGCAAATACCATCATCCACGACATCTCTCATTCTTCCTTTTCTTTTATTTTCTTTCCTTCATTATATTATTATCATGTATTCCATCCAAGTCTTGGAGGGCTAAGCTTTTAGGGTTGATTCCACTGTAATTTCTTAACTGGATTCTGAGGTTAGATGAATTTATGTATTTGTTATTTTGATTATTGTTGTGGTTTTTGTTTATCTATGTCCTTTGTTTCTTAATCGAATAGAAAATCTTGATTTTAAATCTACATGCATGCTAATCATATGAGTTAAAAGATTTTTAAATTCAATTGAGACTTTATTTTGATTTTATTTAGAAACTTTCATTTGATTAAATAAGTTTTTGCCAATAATTGAGACTGTACTTTGATTAAAGGTAATTACTTTAACTAAAATTAGTCAAGACTTTACTTTGATTAATTAAGTTTTCTATTTGGTAAGGAAACAAAGTAATAGACATGATTAGGCATAGTAAAATTTAATTGAGAGTGTGCTTTGGTTGAATTTACTATCGATAATCTAAAACTTCTCACTTTTAATTGAGATTGTACTTTGATTAAAAGTAAGAATGCCAACAAATGAGTTGAGACTTTACATTGATTGATTTATAAATCAACAACAATAATTAATTTAACAATAATCTCTAGATAACTGATGAAGAATCCTATTTTGAAAAAGTAGTGGAATTGACCTATTTTCTATTACTGTGTTTACAATCTTTTATTTGTGTGACATTCATTCTTTGCATATCAAAACCCCATATTTTTATAGTTTCTAGTTTTAATTACATTTAGGATAGATTTTTATAAAACTCAAATATTTGAAATCAATTATGTATTCATTGAGAGATGACTCAGGGTTATCTTAACCATAACTAGTTTGTTCACTACTAACTTGGCAATACTGAAGTTGCTAAAGTTAAGTAGTGGTAATTTGATCGCTTAACGACAACGATATCAAATTTGGCATTGTTGTCGGGAAATACGGTTAGTATTTCTTATATTTTGATTTTATTTATTTATTTATTTATTTTTAATTTATTTTTATTTATTTATTTATTATTATTTTACGCATATACGTTTAATAGAGTTTGTACTGCACCTATACGGTAAAACCTGCCTACATAAAGCCCCTCAAGCATGCAAATGGTTCTCAGATGAATCAAGCTGGCATGTAAGACTGTCAACCATTCCGGACTTAAAGTATTATAGGTAAGACCCCTAAGGCCAACAATGATCGAACTAAAGGGCCTAGGCTAGGCCCTAGCCCACCTCCGGCCCAAACGATGGCCCAGCCCATGACATGGTCAAACATAATTAATAAACTATAAATATGCGTGGACCCTAACAATTAAAGGTATGCGTTTATTAATCCCTTAATCACGAGATTTGACTTTCTGAGAATCCTTTGGCTGACTTGATCGTCAGAGTCTTCTCGCAGGTAACCCCTCACGGGTCCAAGCCGAAGTACCAACAGATGGCATACACGAGCCAAGAGGAAGCCAACTAGAGAGATTAGGGATTGAGGTAAAGTAATATTTGTTTCTGACTTCTCTTATTTGTTCTCCGCAAGAACAGAGTTTGTGTTTTTTGTAGTCTTTAGTTTTCTTTTTATATATTTCAAGCAAAGTTCTATTTTTTTTTGGATTAAGAATTTCTTTTGAGAAATTTTTTGAGACTAGTTAGGAAAACTCTGTCTAGGAAAAACTTGGTATCTAAGTTGTCCATTGTGACGCACCTCTCTTTCCTGGGAGTAGACCCAACAACATTTTAACTTATTTCTTTCTTGAAATCTTTCTCCAAAACAAGAATAGGAAGAAAAAAAAACAGAGGAACACTTTCAGGTGGACTACGTACTGCATGACTCGAGCCAACCTAGGTCAATTCTATCAACTTGATCCAAAACTTGAAAGGAACTTGCGTAAATCACGTAGAAGACTTAAACTCAAGTGTTCTACTGAAAGAGCACCGTCATCATCTGAACCTACCACTGAAAGTGTACTGCTAGAATCACATCTGGTGATTAACATATCTTCTGATCCATCACTTGAACTAGAAATTCAAGAAGATAGAATGGAAGAAAGAACAATAAGATAGTTGGCTTGACCAGATGCAGCAATTACATAAAACATGTGCCTCCAATATCCGAATGGAGAATATGAGCTAAAGTCTGGATTAATCCATCTTCTACCTAAATTCCATGGATTAGCAAGAGAAGACCCGTACCATCACTTGAAGGAATTTTATGTTGTTTGTTCATCCATGAGACCTACAACAGTGATAGAGGAACATATTAAGCTTAAGGATTTTCCATTTTCGTTGCAAGATGCTGCTAAGAATTGGTTATACTGCCTTCCACCAGGATCCATTAATACTTGGGAGACTCTGAAAAGATTATTTCTGGAAAAGTTTTTTTCCAGCATCTAGAGTTGCTACTATTCATAAATATATTTATGGGATAAGGCAACAAGAAAGAGAAAATCTTCACGAGTATTGGGAAAAATTCATAAAGTTATGTGCTTCCTGTCCTCATCACCAAATAAACAAGCATCTCCTCATTCAGTACTTTTATGAGAGATTGAGTATTATGGATAGACAAATGATAGATGTTGCAAGTGGAGGGTCCTTGGTGGACAAAAGGCCAACAAATGCGAGACAATTAATTGAGAATATGGCGTCGAACCATCAACAATTTACCACTAGGAGTAATTCTACAACTCTAGTGAAGGGAATCCATGGAGTAGAAACTTCATATATTGCAAATCACAAGAAAATATAAGGGAAGTTGGATGATTTAGCTGCCATGGTAAGGACCTTAGCAGAATTATAGAAAACGACTTCCCTTTCTACCTTATGTGGAATTTGTGCTTCTACTAATCATCCTATCGAGGCTTGTTCTATGTTAAAAGAGACAGGGACGTTAGACAGTGAACAACCTCAGGCATATGCTGCAAACATCTATGGCAATAATAGACCACCTTAGCAGCAATACAACCATGATTTGTCCTCCAACAAGTACAACCCAGGTTGGAAGAAATATCCCAGCAACAAATGGGGAAATCAGCAGTCTCATCACCTCCAAGTCTATGTTCCACCTTAATGGAGACAACAACCACAACCAGCTACAACCTCTGGTGACTCAAACATGGAAACAATGATGAAAATTATGGATGACATGATGAAAGGAAAAATTAATGAATTGAAACAAACGATGGAAGCAACTAATCAAAAGTTGCAGAACCAGATTGGACAAATGGCAAATGAGTTGAACCAAATGAAGTCTCAACAAGGCTCGTGCAATTTGCCTGCACAAACTATAATCAACCCACAAAATGTAAGTGTTATTACTTTAAGATCGGGTAAGCAAATACAAGGCCTTGGGGATGCCCAAGAAGATGAAGAAAAGGACAATGAAGTTGTACCTGATAATGAAAGTGGAGGATTAGATGAAGCAACACAAGCAACACCTGAAACGCCTGAACCTAGTGATAACTCCAGGTTAGTATCCCCTAATACTTCCTCTGAAAAGTCTTCACCTTATTCTCCTCTTCCTCCCTATCCAAACTGTTTCAAACCAAAAACTAAAAAGATAGAGGAGTTAGACAAAGAAATCTTGAATACTTTCAAGAAAGTGGAGATAAACATCCCTTTGTTGGATGCTATAAGACAAACTCCTAAATACGCCAAGTTTCTCAAAGAATTATGTACACACAAAAGGCGTGTTATGGACAAAGAGGTAGTGAACATGGGAAGAAACGTGTCTAGCTTAATTAAGAAGCCTACAGTTAGAATGCCACAAAAGTGTAAGGATCCAAGTATGTTTTCTGTTCCCTGCATTATAGGAAGTACTAAGTTTGACAATGCAATGTTAGATTTAGGAGCTTCCATTAATGTAATGCCTTTATCAATTTTTACTTAACTTCATCTTGGACCTCTTAAGTCTACTGGTGTGGTCATTCAATTGGGCCTCCTACTACTCTCACCACTTGAATTAGTTCGCTCTATGTGAGACTAATTAACTCATTATAGTTTCAGGATGCAATTCTTACTTGAATCCTTACCTAATTATATACACTAAGGCACCACCATGAAACCTTACCAAGAGGTTCACGGAATTATGTCCATCACATAAGGCACCACTGATAACGCTGTCGTCAAGCGATCAAATTAATACTACTTATCTATAACAACTTCAGTATTGTTAAGAAAGTAGTCAACAAAATAGTAAGGGTAAAGTAACCCAAAGTCGTCTCCCAACGAACACGGAATTGATTTTTAACAAATTA
>Ga0214542_1007540_pt1 | contig 18871 bp, 6 predicted proteins | sample CNSS1metaG_FD_160096 | JGI IMG/M metagenome (GOLD analysis project Ga0214542, IMG submission 160096) | Root nodule microbial communities from cowpea collected in UCLA plant growth center, Los Angeles, California, USA - CNSS1 | ecosystem: Host-associated > Plants > Roots > Nodule | place: USA...
TAACAATGCTGAATCACTTTTTTCCCATAATTTCATAGCATGGTTCACATCACAAGTTTTATCATTCCCTTGTAGTAAGTAACCTCTCCAAAGGGGGTAAGCAGTACTTGTGATTCCCTGTCACTTTCTTCTAATAATCTTTAATTGTAAAAAATATGGGTTTTAATCATAAATTCCCGAGAAGGAGGGTTCATGTGGTAGTTATTATAAGTTAGCATTGGGTGAAATATGAAATATTTTGAAGATTTTTTATCATAAATTACTTACCTTCATATACTTCATCGAGTTTGCTCAGGATAAAAATGTTATCTTTTTCTTGATATTACTAACAGAGAGACTAATAAAGATATTTTGTGTTATTATTATAACCGAGACATATATAAAAGGATGCAAAAATTTCAAAATTGCCACCGTATATTTATATGCTTCGTTCGCTGTGCAACTGAGGCATAAAGGATGAATTAGAAAGTTAAAAAGAAAGATAAAATAAAGAGACAACACAAAAACTTTAGCAAACAGTCAAACAGCCACTAGCAACTTGCACAATAGCTAAGAATTCAGGTTGGTTCATCCATTTTCTCAAGGTTGGCTTTGAGTTAAATCTTCAATCATTAGGACACCTCTTGGAGGCAGCTACAACTCTTATCTTTGCCTCCACCACCGCTGGATCAGCTAGCACTAAGAATAGTTACTCTTATAAGGTACTTGAACTTAGCTAAAAGAGTACTTTAAAAAACACAAATATGAAGAGTTTTAATTCATTTTTTTGGACACTTTTTGAAGTGGATTAATTTAACTTTTAATTACATTTTCTAACTGTCAGATTTTATTTCTTGAAAAAATAACCTTGATGTGTAATTCATACGAAGAAAAAAGTAGTTAACATCCAAGAATATTTCCTTTAACAACCTCATTTTCTCTCCAAGAACGTAAGCCATTAAACTCTAGTGTATTTTTTGTTCTCTTAATAAGCTATTTCCTTTAATGTATTTTTTGCCACATGTGCTTTTGTTGATGAATACTAAATTGAAGAATGATGTATGATCAGAGGTATTGAGGATGCTATCAGAAGTGCCGCACCATTTTGTGTATATTTCTTAGAATGCCTAGTACTCTAATGATTTCAAGATCTTATATGGTATTCCACTACCTTGTATACCCCCTTTGGCAGAATGATGTCGACAAACGTGATTAACAAACATAAGTTTTTTGTAGCCTCTTTGGATACCTAGTCTTGCATATGCTCATGTACTATGCAAATGTATACATCTGGAGGAGTTATAAAATCAACTACTCCTTTATATATGGCTTCAAGGAAGGAACAAAGTTGGGATATAGAGAAGTCTTTCTTCTTAGCTCTGGCCTTGCAGTACTTTCATTGGCTGCAGTAATCTCAATCTTGGATATAGAGATGGATCAGAGAATAAAAAGTTTCTCACCTTTTACAGAATAGTCCCTTTAGGCCTTGTCATCATAAGTTTGTTGAACTTAATTATTTTATTGTCTATGTGCTTTGGAACTTAGTATTTCTTGTTGTATTACAGGTTCTGCTTCTCATTACATTTTCAATACGTTTGTGCTCCCTTTACAAGGTATCAAATGGATATTATTTATGTAACTAAGCATAATATTAAGGTTTAAAGTGTGATCTCATAATTTGTATTGTAATCGCAATTTGGAAGGTTAATATAATATATAAACATATTAATTTAATTGAAAATGTTGAGCTAGGTTCTATTAAGGAAGTCAAAGGGAGGTGTAACGCACTCGTTAATGTCTTGGTATATAGTAGTGAAAAGACGTGATATTTTTATATCTCTAGTTTTTTTCTGTGGAATATAAATTTATATATAATAATTGGAATTTTAATCTTAAGAATACTAAAGTTAATGCACCATTAAATTTTATAGAAATGTTAAACTTTTGCATAAAAAAGTTCTACTTGTATTCTAAAATTAGGAAGAGAAGAGGAAATTATAGAGGGAGCTATCAAGGATAAAAGTTTTAGCAAACGGTGTCACAAATGTTATGGTTGGAAGGATGAAAATGATAAAATTAAGGGAATTTGAAAAATAAGTAAAAACATCAACAAATAATGAATTGTATTGTACGATAAAAAACATTGAAAATGGAATTTCAGTACCATTATACAGGGTTCTAGAACTGTTGGTAAATACCAGAAGTTCCAAGAACTGTTGGTAAATACTAGGGGTTCCAGAACTGTTGGTAAATGCCAAGGGTTCCAGAACCACCTGTAAATACTAGGGGTTCCAAAATTGTCGATAAATATCAGGGGTTTCAAAACCGCTAGTAAATACCAGGGGTTCCAGAACTGTCGATAAATACTAGGGGTTCCAGAACCGCCGGTAAATATCAAGGGTTTCAAAACTGTCGGTAAGTGTTGCTTTATCAGGGGTTAGTCAAAACCGTCGGTAATATGTTAACGACGTTGGTTTTTCTAGGTGAAAAGCAAACCGCGGGTAACGCCTTTAGCGGGGGTTAAAACCCCCGGAAATGCCAAAAATAACTCCTGTTAAAAATAATTTTTCTTGTAGTGTGTTTAGCCCTGTGCATTAGGGGCGTTTTCTCTCTAAGAATAACACTATGCGTGTCTCAACCCAGAATATTTCTACTCCTTACCTTTTATCTTTTATTTATTATTGTTTTATATATTGTCTTAGTATTATTATTGATTTAATAATTATTATTATATTATTTCATATTTAAATTATTATTAGTATTATTTGAGTAATCTTTTTCTAACATTCTTAGAGAGAAAAATATTATCTTGTTAGTTATATTTTTTGATTAATCACCTGTATTCATTTCTACAATTAAAAACAATATAGAGTTGAAGACACTGAAAACACATTTTATGAACTAATGTGTTTCTTATGGTTATAATTTAATCAGTTTCAACAAAGCCTAAAAATTGATGTGTATAATTATTTCTATTTCTATTGATAACAATAAATGAAATTATGTATAAATGAAATTTCTTCTCATTAAATAATTTTTGTGTGTGATATCTATAGCTAATGTTTATGTTGTTATATTAATTTATAATTTAATATTGTCTATTCTTACCATTGAGAAAGATGTTCTATATAATGTATATGTTTTAAATGTTTTGTATGAAAATAATTGTGAAATGTTTGCCATACTAAAAATATTATTGAGTTGTGAAACTTTGCATTTGCAAGGAAATAAAATTAGCTTGATATTTATATGAAAAAAAATAATTGATAATAAATTATCAAATTATTAATTTTAAAATTATTGTTTATGACATGAAATTAAAATGAAATAATTGACATCATTCTTATGATCATGTGTGTGATGATAAAAGAAAATCGTCATATAAAAAATTGAAGGGATTGAAGGGATGGTCAAGTAAAAACTAAACTTGTCTTCCAACATTTATTAAAAAAAAAAAAAGTTTTTCATGTTTTTGAATTTAGAAACTTTCTTGTGCTCAACAAGGCTATGAAGTGGTTTCTAAGTGCAATAAATTATTAATTCTAGACATGTGATTTGGTTGGTAAATGATATATTTGTGATAATTTGTTTGAGTTAAGTATCTTTATCATGTAATAAAATTTTTATAAGTTTTCTTTGATTATTACAAAATGTTGAAAGTTGTGATATATGACATGCTATTATTACAATTGTTGAGAAGTTGAGAAATTTGGTTAGAGACCATTCAAATTATAAAATTTTGAAATGCAAAATTAATTAATTAAATAGAGAAGTGATGACACATGTCTTTACAAATGAGTGTTTTTAAGTAAAATTCATGGTATTATTCATTAAGTAACATCTTCATATAATGTATGGTGTTAATATAATGGTGTAGTGAAAGAAAGAAAAAAATTGCTTTGATATGGTAAATGTTATGCTTCAAGTTCTAGCTTGCCTAACATTATATTAGTGAAATTCTATATCTTGATTACCATATTTTGAACACAAAAGGTTGTGATAAACTTTTTATGAGTTATGAAAGAAAAAAGAACCACATTTAAAATATTTCAAAGTGTGGGGATGTCTTGCAATGGTTAATATACCTGTTACTAAAAAAATCTTGGTTATATATTATAAAGTGAATGAATATATATCTCACTATTTTGCCATCTAGTGTAATATTATTTTTTGTTTTTTCTAGTTATGACAATATGTCCAATTTTTTGAGATTATTGAATGATATATATTAATGTGAATTGAATATTGATTCTGGTGGCACAATATCAACTATTGGTTATGGTTATGTTTTAACCTTGGATGAAGGTGTACTATCATGGAAATATGTTAGAAAGTTGTTCTTCTGTCATGATCTACTATGCAAACATTAATTTATTCCATTTGTTCAAAGCATCCTGACAATCAAATTGTTATATTTGAAGTTTCTAATAAAAATGTCAATGAAAATTTGACATATAAGAATGAGAGACAAATATATTAGAAACTTTATTACTGATGGTATTGTCTCTTTTGACTTTGTCAGGTTAGAAAGAAATATTGCAGATCTACTTATCAAAGGGTTGATGCATCAACAACAAATATATATGAGTTGTCGAGAGGAATGAGATTATAGCCCATGAATTAGTTGCAACAATGGACACCCATCTCCACATGAATGGCGATCCCATGGAATGGAGTTCAATGGGTAACAACGAAGTTGTTGTTGACTAAAGTACACCAAATAACTTGATTAAATTTTATGTCTCATTCTTATGGCGAGGTGTACTATAAATTGTGGCAATAATAAGGTTGAGGTATGTGCATTATTATGCGTATTTTATAAAATACCTCTTAATAAACCTAATGGTTGAGGTATGTGCATTATTTTATAAAATACCTCTTAATAAACCCAATGACAATTATTGTAGGGGTGTGAGTCACAAACCACCCTTTGAGGGTTTACCTAGTGAGTGTGATGGTGGGGCCGCCATTGTGAGACATGGGCAAGTCTCTAAGTGACACTCATGAAACAAGATACATGCACAAGGCCGTAACGTGCACCCACTGACTAGAACCTATAATGAACACCGATATTGTATGTGTTATTTACTAAAACCTGGTCACAGGGGATGTAGTTCAAGACAATCAAGTCTCTGCATTTTCTCGGGTGAAAGTTTATAAGCACTAGGTGTAAGGGTCAGACCCGAAAGGTTCCTTACGCTGAACTACAATATTTTGTTTTAAAAGATAATATATTTTGTTTTATTTTATTTTTTAAATTATGTGGGGGATTGTTAGAAATATTTTAATATAATTTAAAAAAATAAATAATAAAAATAAAAATTTTACTGTTACTCATGTTTTTATAGACCTTTAATTTATGGGTTAATGTTTTTTATGGCTAACGGCTATATTCTTATTACTATTTACTCATTTGTCTCCTTTTGCTACCTATAAATACCACCTAGGTGAATGGGGAAAAAAAATAACAATAGAGACAACAAACACTAGAGTTTTTTTTAGAAATGTTATTCTTTCTTCTCTATATTATCTTTAAGACAGTGGTGTTCATAAGGTTCGGAGATCCTTCGCTGCACTCGATCGATCTGACGGGTTGTTGTATCTTGGAAGAGAAACGCATATGATTTGAAACATATATGAGTGTGTATTTGTTTAGCCCAGTGCAGTAGGGGCGTTTTCTCTCTAAGGATAGCGCTATGTGTGTCTCAACCCAGGATATTTCTACTCCTTACCTTTTATCTTTTATTTATTATTGTTATTATAATTGTTGATCTCTGATTAATATTAATTGTTTTATATATTGTCTTAGTATTATTATTGATTTAATAATTATTATTATATTATTTCATATTTATATTATTATTAGTATTATTTGAGTAATCTTTTTCTAACATAAATTGTGAGATGTCACTTGAAAATAAATGACTCTATATAAATCTTTCATTTAAATAATCCTTCTGTTATCACAAGTTTATCCCAATTTCTATGCGGATGATGTCACAAGTACATGACATCATCACTAGTGTAATAAGGGTTTTTGGTCCCGGTTGTTTTTAATATTTTGTTCCAATTTCAGAACTGAGGCATATTGGGACGAGACAAAAACACTCCATTTCTACCTCGATTCTTGTCAACCCGAAGTCATAAGAGAAACTTTTCTGCCCCGGTTCTGGTCGAACCGAAGCCATGCAGTAAAAAAAAATTTAATTTAATTAAAAATTCGAAGACCTTTTGGCCTCGTTGTGGTCTGAATCGAGGCCATAGACCCCTTTTTTTTACCTCGTTTATGGTAAGAACTAAGGTCTAATGCACGTTTTTTTTTTAAATACGTTTTCTATTTTATGATTATTCCCACATTTAAACCTGCATATAAGGCGAGTTAAAAGGAATAATGTGCACTAGTGCATTCATCCATAAAATCAAGTAGATATGTTGACATAAAGAAGATGGACATCTTCCTTCAATAAGGAGTTTTGATGATGATGATGATGACTTATAAAGAAGTATGGAAGACTTAATGATGATGTATGAAAAAATGTTAAAGACTTAAAAAGAATACTTAGATTCAAGAGATACATTGAAGACTTGGGGGTTTAGTTGTTTAGGTCTTGTAATATGTGTATGTTATTTAAAAGAGTTAAATAGTATGTCAAAAGTTAAAAGGCAAAACTCAAGTAGTAGAGCACCAAGAAAATTTTATTTATTTGCAAAACTCGTTTGAATAATCGATTATTCTTAGTGATAATCGATTATCTCAGTTAACATTGATTTTTGAAAAAAGCCTCTGTGATAATCGATTATCAATACTACTGATAATCGATTATCACCTGCTGATAATCGATTATCACCTACTGATAATATATTACCCTGGTTGATAATAGATTATCACAGCGAGAAAAATGTTTTCAGAAACGTTTATGTGATAATCGATTATCATTTATGATAATCGAATATCTGTGGTAGTTGTGACTTAACTTTTCATATTTTTAACCTAATTTATAAATAGGCTTCTATAAATAAAGTGTTAGGCTTTACTTTGAAAAATACAGAAGTTAGAGAAGTCTAAGTACTTGAGAACTCTCTGTAGGAAGGCTTTGCAAAGCCTAGTTTGGGTAGAGCGATAACTTTCACCAAATGAGATCTTGAGTGATTGAGTGTTGCTATTGTTGCTAGGAGCAGCCATTCATCCTTTGTGTGATTCAAAGTAGGTGTTCATTCCTTGTGTGATTCAAGGAAGGTGGTTCTTCATCTCTTGTGTGATTCAAGAGAGGTGTTCATCCCTTGTGGATTTCAAGGGAGGTGTTTTCTAAACCTTAAACTTTCTTATATGTAATTGTATTTATGGTTTGTTTTAGTGATTGAGTTAATCTCGCTTTTGAGAGATTAACAACTGTACATAGGGTCTTTTGATTTAATCAGTATAAATACTTTGCGCAATTTTCTCTTCCTTACTCTCTTTATTTTATTTTGTTTATTAAAATAAAGGAAAGAATTTTAATTGAACTTTGATATTAAAAGGGAAAAATTTTAAAAGCATAATTTTTATTAAGAACCCAATTCACCGTTCCTCTTGGTTATTGTCCAAATGCTGATAATTTCGCTGAATGTTTACAACAATTGGTATCAAAGCTTGCTCTAATAGTTTTTGAAAATGGTTGGACAAAATTGAACTTTTGCGGAAGGCGCATCTATTGACAAATCTCCTCTTTTTACTGGTGAAAATTATCCTTTCTGGAACGTTAGGATGTCAATCTTTTTGGACTCTATTGATAGAGGTATTTTGGATGCTATTTTAAATTGTCCTTTTGTTCCTACTATTATTGTTAATAATTTGCAGGAACATAAGCCCTTTTTCGCAATGGACTGCAAAATAAAATAGAAGGGCTCAATATGATGTTAGGGCTAGAAATATAATATCATCTGCACTAACTCTTGATGAATTTTATAGAATTTCAGTTTGTACAAGTGCTCAGAAAATGTGGGAGATTTTACGAGTGACACATGAAGGAACAGATGATGTTAAGCATGCAAGGAAGAACTCATTAATTCAAGAATATGAGATGTTTTGAATGCAACAAGGTGAAACCATTTACGATGTGCAGAAGAGATTCGCCCAGATCGTTAATCATCTCTCTGGGTTAGGTAAAAATTTTGATATTGATGAATTAAATATTAAAATTTTGAAATCTTTGAACTGGACATGGCAGCCAAAGGTTACAGCAATCACTGAATCTCAAAATATTGCAACAATGTTCATGGCGGCTCTTTTTGGTAAATTGAGAGAGCATGAAATTAAACTTGGTAGTTTAAATGAAGAAGAGGACCAAGGAAGGAAAAGGAACATAACTTTCAAATCTGAGATCGTAAAAAATAAAAGTCCCAAAGAAGATAATGATTCAGACGATGAAAACTTGAGTCTCGTGATTAAAAGTTTCAACAAGTTCATGAAATCCAAAGATAAAGGAAAGTTTATGAGTGACAAAAAGAAGAATAAAGGTTCTTCTTCAAAATTCATGTGCTACAGTTGTGGAGAAATTGGGTATGTCAAATTTGATTGTCCAAATCAAAGTGAAGAAAAGAAAGACAAGAAATTTATGAAGGAGAAAAATAATAAAGTCTTTTGTGACTCTAGCTCTTCATCAAGCTCTAGTGACTCGGATGAGGAAGCCAATCTTTGTTTACTAGCAGACAATGAATCAAGCTGCAACAAGGTTAGTAATTCTAATTCTTTTAGTGAAACAAATGATTATGATGAATTGCTTTATGCCTTTCAAGAGTTGTATGTTAAATATGAAAAATTATATTCGTTGCATAGAAAATTGAAATCAAAATATAAAACTTTAAAAAATAAATTTGAGAAATCTTTTGAAGAAGAAGAAATTTTGAAAAATAAAATTTCAATTTTAAAAATAAAGAGATTGAAAATGTTAAATGTGCATCTTGCAAAAGTTATATGTTTGATATTAACATTCTTGAAAAAACAACTTGAAGATGCAATAAATAATAAAATTTTTGTAAAACCAATGTTTAAGAGAAAGGTTTTTCATAAAAATAAGCTTACTCCCAAGAATAAAAATAAAAGAACTCGTAGAGTATGGGTAAAGAAAGGAACAACTCATTCTAGGAATATAAATTGTGTTGCATGTTTCTATTGTATGCAAAAAGGACATACTTTTAATAAATGTAGAATCAAACATTTTGATGTTCCTAATGGAAGATGTGCTTGGATTATAAAGTAACATGTCTCTCACCTCAAAGGACCTAAATAAGTTTATTGGAGACCAAAATGTTATTGTTCTCTATCTCGCAAGTTATTTCAAAATCAAGAAACTCTCTTTGGATGTTCAAGAGCTAGTATATTCACCAAACTTTTGGCATCTTAGTAAGTTCTATAATTTTATAAGGGGTTTGGGAATATTAGATATGTGTAAAAGTGGTAAAAATCATTAATTTCAGTGTTTCTAAAAAAAATTCGTTATAATAATCAATTATCACAAGTGATATCGATTATCAGCAAATCTGGAAATTCATAAATGAAAATTAGAATATTAAAGATCATTTTTTTTATGATGTAATCTTCCCTTGTTTAAATAAACTCTTGTTTTCTCTAAACTTTATACTCTATTTGATTTAGGGAGAGTCTTTGATTAAGGAGAATTATTTGTTCTTGAAATATTTGTGTTTATCAAGAAAGGGGAAATATTACATGTAAAGGGAGTTTTATATCTTAAACATTTTTTCAGGGAAACTTAAGTTATTAGGGGAACTATCTAAAGAATTCATTTTTGATTATGATAAAAAAGGGAGAGATATATTTGTGTTGATATCTTGTGATAATTGATACCTTTAAGGGGAAGATAAGGGGAAGATATGTGTTTATTGATTTTTTGTAATACATTGTGTTTTAAAAAGGGGGAGAAAAGTTATTTATCTCTATTCTGGATTAACTACTATTTTCTCTTAAGTTGTTCATCAAGAACAAGACATATCACAAGTCTTCAACAAATTTTGATCATCATCAAAAAGGGGGAAATTGTTGACAAAAAGAAGATGGACATATTCCTTCAATAAGGAGTTTTGATGATGATGACTTATAAAGAAGTATGAAAGACTTAATGATGATGCATGAAAAAATGTTAAAGACTTAAAAGAATATTTGAATTCAAGAGATACACTTACGTGATAATCGATTATCACTTATGATAATAATCGATTATATGTGGCAATTGTAACTTAACTTTTCATATTCTTAATCTAATTTCTAAATAGGTTTCTATAAATAAAGTGTTAGGCTTTTATTTGAAAAATACAGAAGTTAGAGAAGTCCGAGTACTTGAGAACTCTATGTGAAAAGACTTTGAAAAACCTAGTGTGGGTAGAGCAATAACTTTCATCAAGTGAGATCTTGAGTGATTGAGTGTTGTTGCTCTTGCTAAGAGAAGTCAGTCATCCTTTGTGTAATTCAAAAAAGGTGTTCATTTCTTATATGATTCAAGAAAGGTGGTTCTTCATCTCTTATGTGATTCAAGAGAGGTGTTCATTCCTTGTGGATTTCAAGTTGTTTTCTAAAGCTTAAACTTTCTTATAAGTAATTGTATTTACGATTTATTTTAATAATTGAATTAATTTCACTTTTGAGAGATTAACAACTAGATGTAGTTTCTTTTGATCTGAACTAGTATAAATACTTTGCGCAATTTTATCTTTTCTACTCTTTTTATTTTATTGTGTTTATTAAAATAAAGGAAATAATTTTAATTGAGTTTTAATATTAAAAGGGAAAAATTTTAAAAGTACAATTTTTATCAAGAATCCAATTCACTGTCCCTCTTCGTTACGCCGATCATTCCGCTGCATGTTTACAACAAAATAAATTTCAACAAGTTTTGTTAAATCTATTATAGTTTGCGTTCAATGCTGATAATACCTTGCACAAATTTGATTTTAGGTTTCATCTCTTAGTACTGCATTTTTGATTGCAGAATCCCTATGTCTCTAACAAGCCTTCAACTCTATATACAAACATTCAACCGAAAAAAATAAAAATAACTTGTTATATTAGTTCATAGTGTTGGTTATATAGGTCACAAAATTAGTAAAATTCTAACAAAACATCAAAACTTTTGTATAAAAGTTTCATTTACATAACCCTTCAATAGGTTAGAGGAGGTTTGTATATAATAGCAAGTGTGGTGAGAGGAAAGGTTTTTGCTTTTGGAAATCTAAGTAAACAGTTACGCCTACGTGAAACGATTTTTTTCATCCTTTGTATGAGAGCAAGTTTCTACTGTTTGACATATTGGAGAATAATAGGTATATTCAGTGTACGTCTAGGTTTGGTTCTATTCTTTTCTATCCTATCACACGAACGTAACAGTATCAGAGTTTGAAGATCTCTTTTAATCGCGAATCAGAATTGGACCTATAGTATAAACTTGGTCTGAGAGACCTCAAATTTATAATTAATCAATCTCAGCTACGATTAATCGCTTTCCTCAGAAATCTTTTAACTTGCCATTTCTAATTGTTGAGAGTTGATAAGTTGTTGCGAAAATCATAAAACCTAGTGATTTTTTAGGAACAATTATTTATCTGAAGGGCCAGAATTACGAAAACTATTCACAATCCTCAACTATGACTAACTGTCAAATAGCCTTTGAACTAAACATATCAACTACAACAGTATAAAACAGGGTTCATCAATGAAATCACGCATTAAGAACCCACAATGAAAGTTACTTATAGTCACATACCATAACATCACATCATAGATACTCAACGGAAGACCAATCCGAGGTGAGAAAGGTAGGACGAAAAAGAAACATAATCTGTTTGAAAAAAATAAATTACTATTGTATGTCACATAAAAAGCATGGGATAAAAATCCATAACAAACATACATTTAAGCTTTCATTTCATCATCTAGCATCTGCTTCTCTATTGGAACTAACTTGATTGTTACTGTCTGCAGATGAAGGACCTGGCCCTAGAAGCAAAGGGGTCTCTCTCTTTTCCTTTTTAGAGTCATTATTGGAAGATGGGTTCACAGATGAAGATCGAAGAGGAGACTCAAAATACTTGCTTGCAACATCTGGAGGGGGGTTGTCTTCCCCAGGAAGGACAAGCAGACCTTTCTCTCGAAGAGAAGATGGCTCGTTGAAGCAAGAGCTCCACAGGGAGTCCACAAGCTGTCTCTCTTCCCTCACTACACCAAGGTCTTCAGCTGACATTAAACTGATATTGTTTATTCTTTCTTGAAGAAGTTGCTTCATTTTCTCACTGTCTTCCTCACTGCGAGCTTTTGTATTGTGAGCAAGCTCGAGAAGACTCCTAAGGGCAGCTTCTCTGACATCTGAATCTTCACTTGAGGCAAGGTGCATGAACATTCTAGGAAATCCAAGCTCGTTCACAATGTTGCAGTCCGAATTGTTTTCGTGCAACAGGTAATGGATCAAGTTGAGAGCTTTCCTGAAAGAATAGTTAGAATTCAGCCACAAAAATTAAACCGTAACAGGTGTTTAATAATATAGTTTAAAAGACTAATTAATCAATAAGTAAAGGTAAAAACAAATTAAACAATAAACACCTCCTAAGTTAGTCAAATATGTTTTTTGTCACCCAAATTAATATAAAAAATTGTATTTCGTCCTTAAAATATAGACTATTTCGTCCTTGAACTTCTCAGAACTTTATCAAAGTCAAGTAAAATATTCTTCCAGACAAGTTTATAATTTAGTTCAGACAGAGACTACACAATTTTTTATAATAGTTTGGGACGAAAATCATATTTAATAGAGTATCAATAATGATGACAAGGGAATGACAAAGCAACAATTGTAAACCTTTCAGAAAATGTTGTTACCTTTGAAATCGCACATTTTCAGAAGTTAGTGCATCTTTCAAGGCTGCATAACCATTTGCCAAGCGAAAAGCAGTGATACCAGGTTTGTTGTGCCGAATTAGTGCTGTCATGTTGTTGTAAAAACAGAAATATCAGTATCATTCCATTCCGTTCCAAGGAAACAAAATATCAGACTCAAAAGTATAATAGCACATACAAGATATTGCACCCAGAGCTTTAGTTCTAACAGTCACATCAGGATCTGAACTGAAATTATGAATAAGAGGTTCAAAGCCATTTGCTTCCATAACAAGTTGTTGACTTCGAGGATTATTCTGGACTATTGTGGTCACCACATCAGCAGCCTTTGCTCGAATATTAGCATGAGAATTCTTTAAGTAACCAAGAAGAGGAACCAAACCACCAATTGAATGGAGATCTGGGAAACAGATAATAGCAGGAAATAGGTAAGACATACAGGTGTTGAATCAAAAAAAACACAAAACCACTATCCAACCCATTATCATAAATAGCATAATGCTAACAGGTAAAATGTACATAGATAGTAGAAAAATCATACTGCAACAGTGCCAACTATTTCCATGATCAAATGGTACATTAGAGAATAAACACAATTAGACTAATGAGGGAAGTTATGAATGAAATTATCAAAAATCATTCCAATTAACAACGTTTTGACCACTGGAAAGCAGAACAAATTCACCTAATACATAACAATTCAAAACAAGTGATTAATATATCAATGAATAAATTACTAACTTTGGGTTCATTTTTAGATTGAGCATTAGCTCTTTGTCAAATTAAAAACTCCTTTTAAAGGGGAAAACACTTGGAGGACATAGTCCTCTACTATCTTATTTCATTGTTCTAGACAACCATTAACAGCTAACCTACCCAAATTAGAGAAACGTCATCATCTAGCAAATATTGCAGACAGAGCTACCAAAAGCCTGTGAGGAATTGAATCATGATACACAAAAAAAGTGGCGATTCACCTAGGAAACCTAAATAAATAAGCTTTAGAATGAGAACCAAGTACTTTCATAACCATTCAATACCTTAAAACTTACCATTGGCCATGTCAATCGACTCAACATGCTCTTGCAACTCTTCCAACATTTCTGCAAGCAATCAAGTTAGATACCACTGAGTTGGCATGATAATATCTAAGTCAATCATTAACTAAAAATTAAATACAACTCATTCGTATTTACTCTTGCATTTTGGTAAATGTTGAATACCTTCAAGGTCTGCAGCGGTGACTCCTTGGTCTTTCAAGACTTCTTCTGGAGTTTGCATCACAAGTGTGATCTCTTTCATACGTTTTACAACATCAATGGTCTGTGCTTGCATTGCTTCCATAAACCATTTCCGATCCTCCTCACTACAGAATCATAAAAATCACAAAAAGCAAAACCAAGTGACTAATGTTAGCGATATTCATAAATAAGCATTTAGAAATATCTAACTTTTTCACAAATGGTATGCAACTTTGCAACTTAAAATACAAAGAGAAAAATAAACTCTGTATATTGCTTAGCTACACAATTACAAAATTAACAAAGTCAAATCACAGTCTACAGAATATCATGAACTCTCCTGTCTCTGCAATACACTATTTGATTTCCAATCACATTACAATTTCGCTAATGACTAGATATTTCACTGTCTACAACCCCAAAGAAAAGAAACCATTACTACATAAATAATATATTTACAGAATCAGAACGCAATAACACCAATTCAAATTCAATCACACGAACCAAATATTTCACTAAAATTATGAAACAAATTAGAGAATCACACCCCTGGTCCACTAATTAGAAACCACACCCTCCTTACTCGTAATTCATTGTTTAAAAACCATATTTTTAGTAAAAAAAATAAATTTTGAAACGTGGGTATGCGTTTTCCAGCAACTAAAACTAACAAAGAAAAAAATCCAACAGTTGTATCAACCCGAACCAACATAAAGACGGCTAACACAACTTCAACCCAGGAAAAAAGAACTGAAAACTGAATTCGGACCTCAAATTGTGATTGGGGGCAGTTCCGTCGGAGTTAGCAATGCTCCATTTGAGCAACCCTTCCCAGTTGGGTCCTTCTTTAGCCATTCGAACGATTAGAGAGAAACAAGAAACCTTGTAGAATTTTAGTAAGAGGTATAAAGAACACGAAATGTGGGAAGGATTCAGATATATAGTTTCAGTAACGTGCGTGCGTGAAGGATTCGCGAAACGTCTCCACAATTCTGGAAGTTGTGAAGACACATAAAAGGGAAAGAGAAATTAAAATGTCAAAAGTGGGTTCTGTGTTTTTTGCTAGGATTTGTTCGCTGTCATGATGGGCCTTGGAACATTGTGTTAACTTTCCAAAGGTTGTTGGTATAACTTTCTATTATTACTAACTACACCCCCCACATTAAAAGAAAAAAAAATGAAATACTCTTCCTCAGTGTCACTTTCATCTCGTTCTCTAGTGCACTCTTTGAAGGAAAAAAGAAAAGAGTGTTTATTCTAAAAAAAAAAAAAAACATTCTATCCAGAAGCTATTATTTATGTTGTGAAACGATTCTTCTAATAACTATGTTCTAGAGAACTCGGTTTGAAACATATTTCATCATGTACTTTGAAAATTTCGTCCCAAAAAGTATCATATAATTATTTTAAATTTTTTCTTCAAAAAATTAGAACTGTCGAAGTGGGTGAGAACCCGTGAGACAACCCAGGTCACTACAGGTTTGGATTGGGTTGGGTTAAAATTTTTCTATAAATTTCAGTAAGAGTTAACTTTTGACCCGACCCACCAAAAACTCGGCTCACCCGGTTGAACCTGTGATGAATCGGGTTGGCTGACCAACCCACTCACACATAAAGGGTCACACAATAGTTTTGTATTTGGGTTGGATTAGGCTTCTTTTTTTTAAACTAGACATATTGGGTTGGTAAATGCAAACCTAATTTTTTTGTGATCTTGGTTTTGTATTTAGGGTTGAACATTATTTTGGATTGTATTGAAGTTTATTTAGATTTTAATCACAACTATAATTTAGTTTTATTAGAACTTAAGAAAAAAATTGTATTTTTTTTAATTAAGTAAGCTAATGAGCCAACCTGTATAACTCACTAACCCGTAGTGGACCAGGCCAGGTTTTGAATTTTTTGGCTCGTTATAAAATGATTCGGGTTAGGTTAACTCACTAAGTGATCAACCTATAATGGGACGGATTGGACCGAGTCGGGTGACCCATTTTGACAGTTCTAATTACTTTTCAAATGTTAAGAAAATAAAAATGTATTTCAAAATTTTACATTTCAAATTGTAAAGGGAACATTTTAAAAACTAGGGTTAAATATGTTTTTGGTCCCTTAACTTTCACTGAATTTTGGAATTAGTCCATTTTGAAACTTTGGACCAATTTAGCCCTTCATCTTTCGAAATACGTGGATTTAGTCATTTTAATCAAATTTTGTTAGGTTTATTTGATGTTTCGTACACATTTCAGGATTGTATTTGAGTTGTTTATACTGTTTGACACATTTTTGCTTTAATGTTAAGTCAAATACATTTATGAAACGCGCTTGAAATGTCAAATAAACTTAACAAAATTTGATTAAAATGAATAAATTGACGTATTTTAAAATATGAATGAATAAATTGATTCAAAGATTCAAAATAGATTAATTTCAAAATTCAATAAAAGTTAAGGGACCAAAAACATATTTAACCCTAAGACTATTTCATAAACACTTTTTTGATTAATTTTTTTCATATTATAATGTGTCGTTCAGTGCACAGCTTTGTTTTCTTAACATTTTGGAAAATAATTTCTTGAAAATATATTTAAGGAACACTTTTTCATTGTACAGTTTTTACTTCAAAATCCATGGTTTTTCATAAACTATCTTTTAGAATGTTAAGGAGCGCAAAATTCGTTTTTGAAAGAATATTCTAAAGAGACATTTTCAACCAAAGCTTCTCGAGAAGAATCGGTTGTAAATGCATTACCACATGGTTAGGAAGTGAAAACATGAATAAATCTGTAGTATACAATGGAGTACCTTATTGCATAAAAGAGTGTTTTGAGAAGAAGAAAAAAAAAAGAGTAAATATATTATTTGAAATAAAATATAATTTAGGTATAGCATAACCCAAATGTCAAATTTTAACAGAAACATTCAATTAAAAGAAATAAAAAAATACAGAAGAGATTATGTAAAACATAGAAGTGCATATAGTAGGAGGATAGCAAGTTTCGGTCCTTAGACGAGTATAAAAAGTTGATTATTTTTGGGTTAGATATTGGACTTGAGGTCCACTTAAGACAAAAAAAAAAAAAAAACCTTACTCACTACTCCATTGCTCCTAAGTAATACAATATAAAATAACCCTTCTTAACTCTATAACTAATCCTCTACGTCATCACTAGAGGGAGAAATATATGAAATGTTTCTAGCTTAGACTCGTTTTCAGTTTTTGCTAAAACATTTTGGTACCATTTTCGGGAAGTTGTGAATGTTGACAAAAAAAAAAAAGATGGACATCTTCCTTCAATAAGGAGTTTTGATGATAATGATTATGTTTGAAGAAGTATGATAAATTTAATGATGATGCATGGAAAAATGTTTAAGACTTAAAAGAATGTTTCGATTCAAGAAATTAATTGAAGACTTAAAAGTTTAGTTGTTTAAAGTCTTGTAATATGTGTATGTTATTTAAGATAGTTAAATTAATAGGTCAAGAGTCAAAAGCCATAACCCAAACAACATAGCATTGAGACAAAGTCTTATTTTTACAAAACACATTGTGATAATCGATTATCTCATAAATATTTTTTTAATTTTTCAGAAATTGCTCTAGAATAATCGATTATTTCATAGGATATCGATTATTAGCGCGAAACAATGTTTTTCAGGAATTGCTCTGGAATAATTGATTATAACTTATGATAATTGATTATTGTGGCAGTTATGACTTAAATTTTTATATTCTTAGCCTCCTTTCTAAATAGGCTTCTATAAACAAAGTTGTAGGCTTTCATTTCAAAAACCTAGTGTGGGTAGAGCGATAAATCTCATCAAGTGGGATCTTGAGTGATTGAGTGTTGTTGTTGTTGCTAGGAGAAGTCAGTCATCCTTTGTGTGATTCAAATGAGGTGTTCATTCCTTGTGTGATTCAAGGAAGGTATTTTCATCCCTTGTGGATTTCAAGGGAGGTGTATTCATCTATTGTGTGATTCAAGAGAGGTGTTTTCTAAACCTAATTTTTTTTATCATTTATTGTAAGTTTGGTTTATTATAGTGATTTAGTTAATCTCATTTTTTAAAGATTAATAATTGGACGTAAGGTCTTTTGATCCGAACTAGTATAAATATTTTGTGCAGTTTTTCTCTTCCCTATTCTCTTTATTTTATTGTCTTTATTAAAATAAATGAAAGAATTTTAATTGAACTTTGATATTAAAAGGGGGAAATTTTAAAAGCACAATTTTCATTAAGAATCCAATTCACCGTCCCTCTTGGTTTTTGTCCAAACGCTAATCATTATGCTGTACGTTTCCAACAGTGAAACACTTCCTAGCAACCAATTTCTTCTCTTCTTTTTCTTCATAAATTTACTTTTTCCATACTAATTTAAAGAGAAAATTGTTTGGCAGCATGAAGGTTCTTTAGAAAAGAGCTTAAATTTGAGTTAAATTTGTAAATTCTCTTGAAAGAGAAGTTGATAGGAGTTATGGGGCACCAAATTCAATTTAGAGTAGAGGTGGCAAATAAGTCTATCCTCATGTGTATTGTCCAAACTCATTCCCATTTTGATGAAAAATCTTTGCATTGATTGGGTATAGGTATGAATGTGGAGAATACCCGACTTTTTCAATTGGGAATGGACATGGGGATGTGGATGTACATATTTGCCTCGTCCCCATCCCCATGCCCGTCATAATACATGTCCTCGCCATATCCTTGTCCATGTTTAAATTATTAAAATATACTCATTATCTATTAAATAAACTTATGTCCATATATATAT
>Ga0214542_1007541_pt1 | contig 18869 bp, 6 predicted proteins | sample CNSS1metaG_FD_160096 | JGI IMG/M metagenome (GOLD analysis project Ga0214542, IMG submission 160096) | Root nodule microbial communities from cowpea collected in UCLA plant growth center, Los Angeles, California, USA - CNSS1 | ecosystem: Host-associated > Plants > Roots > Nodule | place: USA...
ATCCTAGACAATTATCTGCAACATTGTGCCAATATACAGTTTCAGGTAAATTACTAATTAATGGAGAGTCGCTGTCTACAAGTTCTTTATAACAGCATGCAGACTGCTTCCGCTAACTTCTTCATAAGGGCTGACTATAGATCCATTAGGCATAATCATCTATTTTCAAAGATGAATTGTTAGTCAAAACCTAAATTTTAAAGAGGATACGGTCATAGTTTGCATTTGCATATGCCACTCGACGCTTAAAGGCACGTAAAGCTGACCTACACCATCACAAACAATTAGATTGTAAATAACATAGAAACAAATATTAGCATTTTGATAAGTTTAATCGATACTTTAATACTAACATAAACTTTAGATCGCCAGAGTCATTAACCATTCGCAGGAGCAGAGGTCGTTTTCCATCATCATTGTCCATTAGGAAGAGATGTTTCCCGGTTCTCCCAGCAACTAAATGTGCAGTTTCGGATGCTCTTCTCTCAAGGAAAGAAAGACCGCAAAGAAAAGGAAGCTACAAGAATAAACGATAAAGCAGTAAGAGACCATATTGCAAGCCCAGTAAGCACTTCATGTCCAACATTGAATCAATGATATAATATAACTAACAAAACCAATAACAACAAAATTTGTGTTTTACAACAGCTATAGTCCACAGAAAATTAAAAAGATCCAATGCAACTCAATGTTTTATGATTGTTCTCACACAAATATTCAGGACAATTTATAGCACCAGTAATCTAAGGCAAGTGCGATATGGAAAAATATGAAAACCTTTTTGTCTCTTACATTGCTAGTTCAATATTTTTACATTTTGAACACTCCTATATGGAAAAGGCAATAAACAAAAAAAAAAAAAAAAAAAAAAAAAACACACTGGTTTGCACAAGATTCTACATCAATTGCCAAAAGCAAGTAATTGGCCTTTAGTATGTGTCCAAATATCCATATTCAACACCCTTCCACATAGATATTTGAAGATAGTTAATAAGGAAATGGATATTATCGGGTGGTCCCTCATCAAAAAAATAAGAGGTTGCTCAGTAAAATAGTTAAATGGCTTGGCTCTCCTTCATTAGTAGAACACTTGAAGGAGTGCTCTCTAAGTGCTTGGGAGCTCATCAATTGGTATCATAAATGGTTGCTGGTGTTTAATAAAGAGTTACCTACAAAGGTGTTGACTCAAAGGTTGAGTACAGTGTTGTAGAGTGAAGCCGCCAGGATGTTGGCTCTTAGTAGCGATGCTATGATAGAAACTTGGGTACTTCAAGGTATTAAATCCCATATAGAGTAGTAAAGGATGTTCAATTGAATATTTAAGTGGTTTGCATGGTTCTCCCTTCTTGACAGCTGGCTTTTAAGGGAGGGTCCATGAATGCTTGAGTGCTCATCAATTTCTAATGGAAAATATATCCAATTACAACCAATAAAAATTCAGTGGAAAAATATTTTTCTTGCCACACATCAGTTATAAACTGACAATAAATGCAAATTGCATACCTAGGATAATTAATACTAATCTCCAGTTTGAAGCACTGAAATCACATGAACCAAGTCACTTTAGGAGTTTAAATTATGTGGCTTTCACGAAATAAGAAGAAACTTAGTGCAGTGATTTCACTAATTGTACTCAAATACCATCTACGTACACCTATTTTGTAAGAAAGTTGAACTGCCTTTAACTTTGACAATTTCTATTTTGAAATGCCAAAAGATTTTAAGTACCTACGTAAAGCAAGATACATGGAACATTACAGCTACAGTTTCAGAACAAACTTAAGCTACCTGTTTGTTTCCTCTTGAACCAAGATGTGGTGTTGCAAATGTTATAAAATTCATGGGCTCTAAACCAGCAATTTTGGCTTCATAACTCTGTTCAAGGCATTGCTTTGAATATTCTGACTTCTCTTCACTGAAACAGTCTTTGCTGTTACCAACAAGTGTCAATGTTGAAGAATAATCATAAAGTCTCCCAATAGCATATCTTGCCACCAAGCCTCCTAGAGAATGTGCCACAAAAGATATCTTCTGCACCTCTGGCCAACGTCTAACAACAGATAATACCTGCAAAAATATGAATTAAGACCAAAAGTTTATAAATGACTGATTCATTGCAAAGCCATCACTGCAGATGAAAATTGAGTGAAGTATGAAAATGTGAGATTAAATTGTGTAAAGACAGCAAAAATCATCATTTTATTATTACCAAAGTACCTCTTCAGCTAGCCTCTCACCCATTGTATCAACACCATCAAATGTCAATTTTGAAGAATTGCATTCACTGCCTGTCCACAAATTATTAAGTAAATGCGATTAATGTTTTTCTTTATAAACAATGCAAAACATAATAAAAGTAAACGATTGGGGAGCTTGGCAACGTCGGGGATAGAATCAAAAGAATAAGCATGATGTTTTAAAGTTTAAGAAAATAAGAAAAAGAAGTTGACAAATTTCCTCAACCAAGCATCTTTTTATGGAAAGATGTTTTAGACCTAGATCAAAGGGAAACCATTCATTTGTCGTCCAACAACCAGTGATTTACAAATTGATCAAAAACCTAACTAGAAGATTTGCAATCCAGTAGCATTTCAATTTCCAAGTTAAATCTTCAGATGTTCTCTGGAAAAAGAAGGGTTAAATTTTGACAGGAGACTGAATGCTTACGGTGTACAATTACTTTATCTGGAAGCTTCTTCACGAACTGCTCTGCTGCATATCTCCAATCAGCGGCACTGAAATATCAAGGATAAAGAACGTCCATGCACAGAAAACAAACAATGAAACTGAATTGAATTATATCTAATAGGCACAGAATCCAATTAACTCACAATAAGTAGAGAGATAGAAATCTGCTGGATCAATCAATTACTGATCTAAAAGTGAAGTTTGAGACTAAAAAATACAACAATTATTATGGATTCCTATTTTGGAAAAGAAAAAGAAAACAGCGCACCAAATTAGAGTAAAGCCTTAAAAAGCAATTAAATACCAGGAATAATTACATTGACCTTTCAGCTTTAACTATACTTCTATCATACTCTATAGACTAATTACACTTACTTTCCATTCATCTCTATAGCCTTGTTAGCATATAAAAATATGGGACACATAACATAGCAAGTCTGAAAGTAGAAAAATTAAACACAGGGCAACACAGATGAAAATATTCAATTAAGTATAAGGTGTATGTATTTCAAACTTTGACTATAAGAAGTTGGAAAGGTTTGTTAGAAGTTTCAGAAATATTTTCCTAAGCCCGGCTAAATAGATTCAGTCATCCTCAAGTTTGACTTTGAGTTCATTCCAATGGAAATACTAGAAACTATTTGCCAAACAAAAAAAAAAAAAAATACAAGCATGTTATATCATTTGAACACTCCTTAAAATCCTGTCCCAACTGTTAGACCTCACAAAACTTATACTTTCATACTTTTTTATTTATATTTCAATTTTTTTACCAACTAAAAAATTAATTTAATTACACAATTAAATCTTTTATTCCTAAAGTTAATATTCTTATACAAGAACCAAATTTTAGACTTTTGGCACTTCCTTAACAAGACATAGGTCTTAAATTTAAAACTTGGTTAATGTCCACCACTGCTGTTATGCTCTTAGAACTGACTGACTATAACAGAACCTAATTAGTAACTTGGGTCTCTCACTCACTCACTCACGTTTTTTCATCATTCAAAAAAAAAAAACATTCCCATGCTAAATTGTAAGCAAGCATGTTATAGTGGAAATGAAATTATGAAATTTCAGAGGAAGAGATAAAAGTTCGTTACCTCCCAATGATTCCGTTAACCATAATAACAAGGTGATGAGGGGCGGAGTTGGGCGAGGCTGCCACGGTGGCATCGAATAAGTCACGTCTGCGAGTGTCTTCGAATAAGTGACGGGCTCCAGCATCGGCGGCGTCAGGCTTGAAGCAACCGCGGCCCATTCGGCGGAGCAGTTCCATTTTAAGGGTGAGATTGGGGGCGGCGGGTCTGGATCCTGGATCGAAGCAGAAAGGGCGGAAGAGTGAGCGGGTCGGGTAGGGAGTGGGTATGGGGGGTTTGGGTCGGAGCACAGAGCCGGAGTCTGAGGCCAGCATGAAAGAGGTTTAATGTTGGTTGCGTGAGTGCCGCAAGAAACACAAAGTTAGTTGAGAAATGATTTGATGGTGCTCTGTGGCTATGGCTTTGGCTTGAGCTTGAAGGGACCTTCAGCAGTTAGTTGAATGGTTCCCTCTCTTCACCTCACCCTTCTGCTTCATTGGTCAATGTTGACAGCATTCTTTTATTGCAACTTCAACCCTCCACATGTGCATAAATTATTACATGACCATTTCAACTCTCTCTCTCTAGATAATATACAGTCAAATATATCAAAAATTATTTACCCTAATTATCTTCTTTTCATATGCTTCTTTAAAATTTAGTTATCAAAATATCAATTTTTATCAATTTTTATGTTAAAATGATGTGATATGTTCATATATCATGTTAAAATTTTATATTATCAAAAATAAAATGATTGAACTTTTTTAGAAATAAAATAATATATATATATATATATATATATATATATATATATTATGAGAATCATTTATAGATGTTATTTTACGATGACATAACTGGGTGGTGAAATGTGTTGAAAATAACATAATAGTGACTCATATAATACAAGGATGATGATACATACACATTTTATTTTTTATTCAATATATGTTCAACACCTACAAATTAATATTTTTTTCTTTAAAACAATTTAAAATTAATCGACTAAAGAAGTGATAAAAAAAAAAAATTTATTAGGTGTTAGAAAGAAGTATAAAAATTGAAAGATGTAGATAATGATTTCCATAAAAACTCTTTGAAAACTATTTGTTTGATAGTGATGAATAATGTAACCTATAACATCCGATAAATTTAAATAATTAATTAAATAATTATTTAATAAATGCAGGTAGTAGGAGTCTTTAAGACATTTAATGCAGAATGTTATGATATGGAAAATTATTAGTTTAAATGATTGAGAGTACTTAATTACTTAATTGTATGAGAGGATTTGGGTTAAGTCCTATGTACGCCATTTATGTACTATTTAATTTATTATTATTTTAAATATGTGCGAGATCATGATGAGTGATAATATAATTATAGAATTATATAAATTATCATGAAACATGAATTGGTTGAATGGTTATGCATTAATTTGACATTTGGCATGGTATAAGTTTGAACCTTGATGAACCTAAATTAAACTTTTTTTTTGCCAAAATTTCCTTTGGCATGAAAGTGAAAGGGCAAGGAAATCCTAGCAGCCAAGGGGGCTGGAAAACCGTTATAGAATTGCCAATGATTGGCAATTAAACTCAAGTTTAATGGTATTTTCGTTTTATGCCATTTACCTCTCATTAAGACCATTATTAGGGACCAATTAAGAGAAATAGTGGTTTAGGAACTGTTATTGTTGCATAGCCTTAGGTATATGAAATGGAGAGTGTAAGGTGAGAAGTGAGGGAAGCAAGGAGCTGCATTGAGATAGAGTCAAAGGAACATCGTTGGTGATCAAGAGGGAACTCACAACAAGTCCAAAAATAAGCTAAGGAATCCAGGTTAGGGGAGCTCTACACGTTAGTTTTTATATTTACGCACGAATTGTATAATAAGTATGTGATAATTATGCATGAACCTCCATCTGTTCTATTAAAATTCATGTTTCTGGGAATTTTTCAGAAACCGCCTGGCGGGCTATTCGTAGCCGCCAGGCACCACATACTTTTATGGGTTGTTTTTGGGTTCCTGATAGGAATCGCCTGGCGGCATGTTGTGGACCGCAAGGCGATGCAAGCTCGTAATCCATTCTCTAGGTTTTTCTGATGAAGTGCCTAGCGGTGATGAACACCCGCCAGGCGACGTGAACCTATTCATTTGATTTTGATATTTTTACGCGTTCTGGAGTGAGTCTGATTGAGGAAATGGAAAGTTCTTATTGGTTCTGAGTGTTTGGGCATCATACATAATTGAATTACATGTGAGTGATGGTCAAATTGGACGAAAATCGAATTAATATTATTTGGGGTTGAGAATATTTTTGTGACACTAAGTTAAGCGGAATAAGGTAAGGGGTTTTCGTATATTGGGAGCCATAGGAACGAACCATAATCTTAAACCTGTGAGTGTAGCCTTTGAATCAAAAAATCAATGGAAAACAAAGTAGTTAGGGATTGGTTAAAGCTCGCGGGTGCAGAGAAGAAGGTTAGGGTTCCTGGAACAGCAGGAACCGCTTGGCGGGACATTGGTTACCGCCAGGCGCCATACCAGAGATGTGAGGGGTGCTCTGGTTCACGAAAAATGCTATTTTTTCATACTTTTCGCGCAACAGGAACCGCCTGGCGGTAGTACAGTCCCGCCAAGCGCCACCTTCCACTTCTGGGCGCCAGGCGCCACCACTTTTTCTAGTTTGCACAGTTTTCGTAAAACTGCATTTCCCGCTTCGTTAACCGTCCGATTTGGGTGAAATTTTGACAGGAGATCTATAACATGTATTTCTTCACTGTGAACGGTGAAGATTTGATTTGGAGGACAGTAGATAGAGATATACGTGACGCATGATTGGTTGTTTAAATTCTCTAATAGTATGATTACTAATGGATGATTAAGTGTTCTCAAGTGCTGGTATGGCCTTGATTGGTGAATGTATATATAAAAATATATAGATGTGTCATTGATGAGTATGTTTTTGGTAGTGCTTGCTAAGACATGATGAATATATAAACTTATATATGTTAGCTCAAATGTATGATGTTATAAGTGTGTGAAATATGCTACCATTGATGATATCACTATGACCGAGTGTTGCATGATCATGACGGGTTTTGGGGAAGTATGGGAACATGATAAATTTTTGTGTTGGACATGAATTGATTGTATACGTATTAATTACTAGGATTAATGTGTGAAATTGGTATTGGAAGCGGGAGGCCTTAAGATCTGTAAATAGTGCCAAAAACCAATAGCAGTGCGCTACTGGTATGATGCCTAGCGGCGCGGGGCGAGCCGTCAGGCGGTAGAGTTCTAAATCAGTGGCAGTGGCCACTGTTTGCAGGAGGCGTCTGGCGGTAGGGTTGTGTCTGCCAGGCGGTGATGAAGCTGGGTGGATTATGTTTGGCCTCTGGCGCCTAGTGGTAGGGTGTTGGCCGTCGGGCGGTGTACTGCTAGTTTTCGCCTAGCGGTGTCTAGGCGGCATCAGGCGATTTTGGTTGCTGTGAAATTGGTTGTCCGTTGATTAATGGACTTGAAGGACTAAGTTCACTTACTTTTATGCTTGGGCTTGATGGACTAAGTCCAATAGGGGTCTGGGATGTGCTTGGTAGTGGGACGCATTGTGGGCATGGAACTGGTTAGTTCCCGTCGGCTACTATTAGGCGAGGAGTCCTTAGTATGGTGATTACATGAGTCGGACACACGATGGGCAAGGAATAGTTTTATTCTCGTCGGCTGCTGTTGGGCGAGGAGTCCATAGTATGGTGATTGCGTGCGTGCCAGGGTCCAAGCTAGGAAGGCTTGGATGTTTTACCACAGACGAGGAGTCTGTGGGGTTGGACTATAAGCAGGATTGGCTCGTAGGGTTGGACCACGAAAGGGATAGTTCGTGGGGGCACAGTAAAGTCCCAAGACCTAGTTTCATGCATATGACTCATGAAGGAATATGAGATCAGGGATGAGAAATTTGCAGATAACACATGTCAGTAAAATTTATATCTTGGGATGGGTGTCATACTTATTTTATATTCATGTGTGCATAGTTCACCCTATCTATTTATGTGTGGCGATGATCGGATAATTTATTATCCGGGAGCAGATGTTTTGACAGGTGAGCCAGGAGACGCTTGAGATTGGAGAGCGGGATTACATGGGCTTTTGAAGACTTGAGTTTTTGATATTTTTTTTATGTTTATGTTTTGAACATTAGCTATTTTGGACTTTTATGGTTGTAATAACTTTGGATTGCGAACATTTATAATGTATGCAACTTTGCGATTTTAATTTTCCCGTATTTTGGGAACATGTGATTATAAATGAGGTATTATCAATATTAACGCGTTTTAATTTATTTTATTGAATTATTTATGTTCTTTTCGAAATAATATTCCTTAGGGATGTTGCATAACTCATCATTTGAATTGATGAGTGGCAGTTGTCTATGGACAGTGGTGTGCAATATTCCTTTTTGTAATATATTGTCTAATATTAAGTAAAAAGATGGTAGTATTAGTTTGACAGATCTATACAAAAAGTATTTTCTAAATAACAAGGATACTTCGGTGTAATAGTATGTAATAAATAAGGATAAGGAAAAAAATTACATTTTATTTTTATATTGTAATAGTATGTAATGAATAAGGATAAGGAAAAAAATTACTTTTATTTTTTATATTGTTTAAGTTGATGATATAGATTATCCTCGGTCCTCAATTAACCGATTATATTTTATTCAGCATATTACTATAGATTAAGTATTATTTAAAACACAGTTAATATTTTTGACTAAAAATTTAATTATTATTTGAATATTAGCATTTTACTCAAAACTTAAAATATTGTTTGGAACACTATCATTTCTAGTTAAGTATTAAATATTATTTGAACATCAGTCACTCTTGATTAACTAACTGAGTATTAATTGAACTACATCCACTCTTAACCAATAAAGATTATTGTTTGGCTACCAACCAATCATGTCTAAGAAACTAAGTATTTTTCAAAAAATAATAACTCCTTACTAAATAAAAAAAAAATTGTATAAAGATGTGACCACAAAGATTAGAAGAGTTTGTTCACTAAAAAGTGTCGCGTCTTAAGAAGTATACAAATATATACACTCTTTCTTAATTTGTTATATGAACACAACAATGTTCTTTTACAAAATTTATAAAGTTACATAAAGATTTTGATAGTGTTTTTACACTTAATCAAGTATTTCTCCATCTTCTTCATTAAAGGATAACTTTATATAGAGTTTGGAAGAAAGATTTATTGCAAATCACTTTTTGACTGTGAGAAGTTTTTGAACTCAAATAACATTGTGTACTTTTGCCTCTGAAGCATGGATAAGGGTGAATTAAATATGCTTCATATTAAAAATCAATCTCCTTTTGAGCAACATTATGACGAGAAGCAATATTTATCTATTAATGTTAGAATAAATATATTTTTACTTAAAATGAAGTAAAAACAAAGATCGTACAAAATACATAGTTAGACCAAAGTTAAAATAAGCTTGTTTCAAGGAAGCTATTGAAACAAAATAGCTTTAGCTTGTATCCTGAATAATCTTGATACAAACTTTTGCTTTGTGTAGATTATCTTAGTAAATAGAAAATGAAGACATTCCTTGCAATACGATAATAAGCTTACAAATTGTTTTTGTTGGGTATGTAAAACTAAAATATACGTGCACTCATTACATCTTATGAATATTTCACTTACAAGAGAAAGTCAAAATTGAAAAGTATTGTATTATTTGTCATAAGAAGCACTTGTATCTTACATGATATGCTCAATTTCATAATTCAATGTTTTCTAGACCAAGATTCTTCATGTTTTTCACTTTGTTATGACAAGCGCTTAATTGAAATCATGGTAATGTTTGACTTTTTGCTATAAAAATTTCTCGCTTTTTTATAATGTTTAAAAGATTAAAGTATAAGCATGGCATTTTCATAAAGAGACAACAATATATCATGTTTTTACAAATATTTTTTACACCAACAAACTTTCGGATGAAATATCACAAAGTTTGATGGGTTGTCAAACTTTTCAATGTCACTAAATTTTCATTATTCGGATCATATCATCAAGAAATGATCTTTAATCAATTAAGTACATATTATAGAGTGTTTGAAAAGACAAAAATAACTTTAATCTTGTAACTAGACTTTATAGCCTGTTTTATTACATTTTCAATGCAAAAACAAACAAATCAAAAGTACAACTAATTAACTTTAAGTGTTCTTCCCTAAGCTTGAATCCAAGACTAGGATATAAAAATTCTAGCCTAGGAGTGGGAAAAATTCATTCAAAGTCCAGTAGTTTTGTCTTAGCAATTAGGGAGGGGAACAATATTATTGAGGGCAGGAGTAGCCATTGGTAAGTAATGAATCCTACAAATACAAACACAATTAATAGCAAAAACTTGAAGGCATAAGAATGCAAGAGAGAAAAGAACAATACTCAACAAAGAAGTGTGGTGAAAGAGTTATTATCTTAAATATATGTATAAGTTTATGTAAGCAGCAAATATGGTGAAAAATAAGGATTGATACCATAATATAATATCTTAACTTTTTTAAATAAAATATATATTTCTTTAATTAGAGTTGTTTTTATCTATGATTTTAAAAAATATCAAAAGTTGATTTATGAGAACTACAAATCATGTCAAATAGTGTAATTATAACAAATAGATAATGTATGGTAAGAAAGATAAAAATAGAAATAAATATGAAAGGATTCCAAAGATTGACAAAGAATATTCTAAGTAATATTTTCTAAGGAGCATATGTTTTCAAAAGGGATAAAAATTGTTGAAGAAATTTGTTCCCGGTGCAGGGTCAAATGTTCACTTAAACAAATAGTCAAGTTTTGAAACCTCCACTCTAGTTGTTTGTTCGATGCTCCTCTTCGTCTGTTGATCAGGGATATTTGCTAAAGGGACTCTGATGCTAAAGTCAGCGATGGTTCGATCGGTGAAAGTAATAAATATTGTAATTAATGTTAGAGAAAATTCACAACAACCATACATTTGACATGTATTTATAGTTTCTTACATGGACCAATGATTAGGATCGACCTAATCATGGCCCAATTGTTTTATAATCCTAGTTACTGACCTTTTTACGCTAATTACAAAATTAGTTAGTTTATTCAAACGTCGTTTGGCATAACTATCCAAACGACTTCGCTCATAATCTGTATAAAGGACACCAAGTTGGAATCCTAGGGACAGTCCAATTGCTAGCACTACAACGTGTCCGCTCAATCGTCGAGCGATTGTTGTTCGTTGCACATAATATAATGGAATAACAATACAACCATTTTAGCATGATAGGGAACTTAGAATATAATTTCAAACTCCAAAAAAAAACATAAATTGACAAACTCATGTGGATGATGGCGTGGAGTTACAAATTCATTTAAAGTTTGAAACTTTGAATGGTTTGTCTCCATCAGCACAATAATTAGGTACTTAAGCACGAAGTAGCACAGACCCTTCTCCTAAATTTGGTGGTTGAGCAGGACATTGCAAGGAAGAAGGAGAGGAAGTGACATTACAAAAAAGCATGCACTCTCATATTGGTCAATCTGGCATGGATTACCAGATTTGGAAGTGTATATCGAATTATCCAATCTGGTATGTATATTTACATATCAGATTTGTCAATTCGGTATGCATTACCAGATTTGGGAGAGCATTCCGGATTGGCCAATTCATAAATAGTTATGTGAAGATGAAATTGGTGATGGGTGAGAAAGATGATAGAAATGGCAATCTGAAGGGTAAGAGGAACGTTTGTGTGAAGAAAGAGGAAACAAATTATAATTTTAATATATTTTATTCAAAAGTAAGATCGAGTGCAAAAAGAGGAAGCTGGGCTTGGATAAAAAAGAAGTGGTTTGTTTATACTTTATATTATGGGGGTTTTCTTCCTACCCCTTCATTGTTACTCACTATACCACTATGCAAATACTAAAATACCTTGGTGCTAATCTCTATTTCAAAGAAGAAGAGCAAAAAAAAAGATCTTGATATTGAAGAAAACTCGTTTTAAAATATGTATTTAGATCTTGTTCTAGAAAAATTCTAGAAAGACCCGTTTTAAAAAGTATCATATATATATATATATATATTTATAAAAAGTTTGTTATGAAAATCCTAATTTAAAAAATTAGTTCTAGAATGTTTTAGTGAAAATTTTATATTAAAAAATTTATTCCAGAGGGTGAAGCGAAATGTTAATATTTGGACAAAATCCAAGAGGGTGAAGTGAATTGATTTATTAATAAAAAATGTGTTTTTAAATTTTTTCCTTTTAATAATCATTTTCCTTTATTTTAATAATCACAATAAAGTAAGAAAGGTACGAAGGAAAAAATTGCATAAGATATTTTATACTGATTAAGATTATAAGACCCTATGTTCAGTTGTCAATCTTTATAAGGTGAAGACACCTCTCTTAAAATCTACAAAGAGTGAACACCTTATTTGAAACCCACAAAGGATCAAGACACCTCTTTTGAATCATACAAGAGAGATGAAGGAACACCTTTCTTGAATTCACAAGAAATGAACACCTTATTTGAATTACACAAATGACGAACAATTTATCCTAACAAGAGCAACAATACTCAATCACACAAAACTCACTTTATGAAAGTTATCATTCTGCAAAAGAATAAAACTCTCTCGGTTTGGGTTTTGCATTTTCAACTTATAACTTACTAATTTAACTATTTTAAATAAGATACACACATTACAAAACCTTCAACAACTAAACTTGTTATTAAAACAATATGTCAATCTTTTTCTTTTGTCAAAAATATTTTCTATGTTCATAATGTATGAAAAAAGTTCAAATTATCAAAACATTTTAGATTATTCAATTTTAAAATATATTTTGATTTGCAAAATACAATACAAAATCATCTATGGATTTTAAAATCTATTCTAAATTACATAAAAATGTGTTAATTTTAAATTATACTATCCGAAATATATATTTAGATTTTTTAAATCTAAAAATATATTTAAAATTGTAAAATTGGAAATATATTTGTAGGTTATATAATCCAAAATGATTGTAAAATCTAAAAATACATTTCAAATTTCATAATCTCAATCTCCAAATTACTTAATAAAAGAATACATTCTCAATCATATAATCCATTATATAATCCATGTAACATTTTAAATCTGGTTTATTAAAAAAAATCGAGAAACATTTCAAAGTATACAGTTCATAATACATTTCAAAATTACCAATCCGTATATACAAATACAAAATACATTTCGGATCACTTAAATTACATTCTCGATTACCAACATTAAGAACTAGCAAAATACATTCTAGATTTTAGAAACATGTCTTCAAATTCCAAAATCCAAGAATCTAAAACAACATGGACATTATATACCTTTTCAACACCCCAATGGATGAAAACAAAAGTAATTGCGAAGGATGAATAAATTTAGATATGGTTATGGATAAATTAGATGGATAAATTAGATGGATAAATGACTACAATTGTAATATATTTAGTATTTAGTATATTAGGATATGGCTGCTTCTCAAGTGTACAAGATTTGAAAAAAATAATATTTAACCAAACAACATTCAAATAAATTAAATAATTAGAAGAATATTATAAAAAAAAAAACAATACATAATTCTGTTCTGTTCATTAAAAATATATAAATTACAGATCTAATAACTGAATCAATCAAAAATAGTTTCATCCAAATTAGATTTCATTAAACTAAAATTTCAAATCAATTCACCTGATATAGATCTTCACAGTTTAATGTCAAGTTGAGCACCAAAAGGCACGATCTACGAAGGAAGAAATTGTTGCTACAACTTAAGAGACTAAAATTATAGATACATGTATTAACCAAATGGGCAGTCACTAGAGTTATAGTCTAAAACTGAAGCTATGCTAGAAACTGCATATTTGCGTCCAATTATCCAAATTAACATTTAACAATGTAGAATTATGAACTCATAAAAATTTCACCAGATACTACATATAGTACGGGGTATAACCTACGAAAAAACTCTAGAATACTAGAATACCATTTTCACAAGCGCATTAGAAGCTTCAGCTGTTCCATACTGCATCCAGTCCTTAGAACATACAATGGCCTCCACTGTCTCTGGCCTCAAGGAACTCCGATACTGATCCATCTCTTTGCTTTTTGAATAGAACACAGAATCGGGAGCAACAGTACAAACCGGAACAGATAATATATCCCGGGCCATCTTGGAAAGAGTAGGGTACTTGAGTTTGTTTAGCTTCCACCAACCTAATACATCAAAGTCTGGAACACGCGGTAACAGTGATTCTTCAAGGTACTGATCTAGCTCAGATTTCGTCTGTTGGCTAGTAGTTTCCATGATGTAGGCATCGAAATCTGTCAGACCATTATCAGACAACATAGCATCTCCTGGGCATTCCTCCATCTTACTACGGTTTCCCGAACTTCCATCTTCAGTATAAGCAGGTGTTAGTGGCAATGGAAGGGCTACATACTCATGAAACATCTCATGAATCCCATCTTCCACAGTCTTGATATATAAATGAGCATCATCGCCATAGATTTTTGTGAAACTGAACTCAACAAGCTTCATCTTAAAACGGGGATCCAAAACCACTGCAAGCGCCAAAACCAGACTACACTCTCTCCAGTAAATATCAATCTTTTCATGCATAATTTTATTAAGGCTGCTAATGAAGGGATCTTCACTCGTAACTGCACGAGCTGCGTCTAATTGCAATTTCCAAACTTCGTGAAAAAAGGTGATAACAGTGGGATGAGTTGTTGAAGTAAGAATGTTTGCTGCATCAAAAAGTGGCTTCAGGTAGCTACAGAGGGTTTCAACCAGCTTCCAGTCCAGCATTGATGGGGCTCCCTTGTAATCGGGATCAGAAGTGTCCAAACAAGAAAAAACTTCTTTTAGCTCAGAAGCTGCCACAAGCATTTGATATGATGTATTCCAATGAATTTGGTCATCAATAAAAAGGCTCCTTTCGCTAGGAACCTGAAGATGCTGTTTCAGCTCCAAGAATTTTTCTTCATGTGATTCTGAGGTCTTCACATACTTAACACTATCACGGATTTTATTGATCAAGTCTTGAGCTGAACCCAACAAATCCTTCGCAACACTACTTAAAGTCTGAGCAATGCAATTACCAACTAGTAACTGACCATTGAGGATGTGTGGATTCTTCACAGAGAGTAATGGTCTGAGATTTTCTAGGGCAACATTACTCAGAGCCTGATTACAAGTGACAGAAAATAGCCTACCCTCCAAACCCCAATCAGAAAGGCAAACAGAAACAGCATGGGTAAGTGCAGAATCTGAATAAGGATATGGTTCCAATACAACATTGAGAATTCGCCTTTGCAACTTCCAATCATGATCCACAAAATGCCCAGTGATAAATACATAACCTAATGATTGACTTGATGTCCAGACGTCCAGTGTCAAGCAAACACGTCCAGGTAATCCCATAATATACTTCAAAAGATGATGCTTTTCAATCAGGTAAGTTGCTACACAATCTCCTTGAATAGAGTTAAAGGTCACCATGTTGAACTGTGGCTGCAGGTTTTGAACAAATGCAACAAATCCTGGATGCTCAACCATGTGAAGAGGGTAATCATGCATAATAATCATTCTAGCAATTTCATGGCGGCATTTATCTTGATCAAAAATGACATAAGGGGTACTGGGGGATCTATATCGTTTTTTAGGTGTATTGCTAGCATTTCCAGCCCCACTTCCCCTATTTCGTACAGTATATGGGGTCAATTGATTATGGTCATGGTTGCGTAGAAGAGCTGAGCAGGTCCCCTTGGCAATGTGGCGTTTGAGATGGCTGGTGCCAGCAACTTTTGAACCTGTACTATACGCAAAAGTTTGAGCGCATTGCTTGCACCGTGCCCTTCTACATCCAGGATTTACTGTTTCTATTGTGAAGTGCTCCCAGACTATAGACTTTTTTTTCCTCCGCTTAGTAGGCTGGGTTTCTGAGATATAAACCTCACTGTTCAGTGGTGTCTCGGCACTTATTATCTCATAGCTCGGTATGGCATCAGAAATGGCTATTTCATAGTTTTCTTGAGAATTGACTAACTGATTGTGGTGCATTGCCTCACTATTTTCCAGCTCATAATGAGACAGCATTTGGGAATTGACCAGCTGATCATGGGAGAATACATCATTGTTAGATAGTTGATGGTGGGACAAATCCTCAGAATGGTTAGAATGATGGTTAGGCAGTGTTTCATAATGGGTCAGATGATTGTGATATAATACTTTGATGTCTGTGAGATGATCATCTACCAGTGGTTCAGAATTGGGTAGCAGTTGTGAGTGAGGCAGCGATTCAGGTTGAGGCAGCTGATCTTCAGGAATCATTTGGAGATTCGTGAACTGATTATCAGGACTAGTTTCAGAATGGGAGGGCTGATTGATTGGATCTGCTGCAGAAGCCAACTCATTTTCAGGCAGAGCTTCCAACATGACCACATCATTGCCTGTCTGACTTTTAGGCATGTTGGTATCATCGTTGAACTGTGTCTCAAACATGATCACCTCATTGCTTTGCTGAGTCTCGGGCATGATCCCCTCGTGGGCTTGCACTGTTTCAGACATAACCACCTCATCACTGTGCTGTATTTCATATACAAGCTCACCATTACTATTACTAGTATATGTTTCAGAATTACCCACATTATGGTTTAGCAATGCCTCAGAATGCACCTGCTGGTTACTGCATTGCGAAGCCTTCTTATCAAGCGCTGCTCGTTCTTCAGAAGTAACCAACTGGCAGTCAAATAAAACTTCGGAGTTCGCGTTGGTTGGTGGCACCTCAGAGTTAACTGTCTGACTGTTATGTGAGGCCTCATTGTTGGAATGGTCAACCACAGGTTCTTCAGAGTTACCCAAATGCTGATTGGGCAATGCCACTGCTCCATCATTAGCAGTCAGTGTTTCAGAAGCAGTGTGAGGCTGTGTTTCCAAATTGGACAGATCTTTGTTCGGCTCACAATCAGACTTTTCCACACTACTATCTAGCAGTGTTTCAGACTCTGCTAGATCATTGCTGGGCAGAGAATCAGCACCAACAACTGGATCAGCTTTAATATGAGGAATCACCACTTGGTCTTCTTCTAGGGTACCAACCATCATGCCTAACACCTGGAAGATAAAGATACTAATTCACGGTGAATTACAAATCAAGCATAATTTTCCAGATATCCAATTACATTACTATAAATTAGAAAAAGAAAAACACTTACACATATGATTTCTATACAAACAATGAATTAATAATTTTTTTTCCCTATTATTACATTAAAACCTATTTTCACTTGTCTTTTATCCCTACCCTATGATTTTACTTTTGAAATATCAAATTAAACGAATAATGAAGTACGAAGAATGCGAATTGCCAGCGACGTTATTCACCCAACAATTCACTTGAAGCGATAGCACAAAACTCAAAATAAAAATAAAAATAAAAATATAACAAACATAAATTATATATCAATAAGCGCAACACCAGGATCGATCTAGCGATGACCCCAAAATTCTCATAGCCTGTGTATAACAGCAACAACGGAACCATGTAAATCCAAAGAAAAAGATTCGGAGAAAGGAAATTTACCAGGTTTTAGAGTGGGAAACTAACGGTGATGACGCCGATGGACGGCGTTGGAAGCGGAAGCCCGGAAACCGAGCTTCAGGGCTGGAAGGAGTGAGATCTTGGGTTTTGCAGAGAGAGGGAGAGAGATTTGGGCTTGGGAACCAACCCGAGAAGGTAATTGGACCTTGGATAAGATTTTTGAGCGAGACGAGGGTTCGGTTGGGACTGCTTTGCGAAATAGGGTTCTGAAAGATTTTAAAGTAGGGTTTTCAATTTTGGATTGGTATTTGGACTCCCAGGTCCATTCTTATTATTTTCTTATTATTTCAATTTATTTTATTTCTAAGAAATATTAAGGTTGATTTTTAGGTCTATGTTTGCGATTCCTTTTTTCTAAGTCTTAGCCCACCCCAGAGAGAGTCATTGTCCCTTATTTTATTTAATTATATTTTTAGAACTTTAGAAGTAGTGGGCCAGCATTCGTGAAATAGCCCACTGAATGGTTCTAATGATGGCCCACTGCATTTGTGGATAGCGTGCTTATTTGCTTTTCTCTAATAAATATAATAAATAATAATAATAATAATTATACCTCTTTTAATTATTATAAATATTATTTAATTATCGTTTTTCAAACACGTGAGACTCAAAAATATTAGTTCTCTAGCCCAATAATTGTAAAAACTTATGGTTAATTACTTCGTTTTATTGAGAAAGTAATTTTATTTAAAACTCAAGGTAATTTTTTAAAACCGTTCAAATTGTATTGCTTAATTTTTGAATAGTTTACGGCCGATAGATTAACACTCAAAATATATATCGTGATGTTGAAAGTCTCCTTTTTATCTCTCCATTTATCGTAAATATTTTTATTTTATTATAAATAATCCGGTGGAAATAGATTATTTTGTAATTAAAGAGTTTTTTTTATCTCTTTCCTATAATAGGATTAATTCATATGTTTCTTGTTTTCCCTTTTTATACTCATACGCTAACAGAAGTAGAGATGGCAAATAAGCTCGTCTCCGTGGGTATTGCTCGAACCCGTCTCCGTTTTGATGGAGAATCCCCGTATTGACTGGGTATGGGTATGGGTATGGGTATGGAAAATCTCCGACTTTTTTAATTGGGTATGGGGATGGGTAGGGAGATGTAAATATCCCCGCCATATTATCCGTCTCCGTTTAAATTATTAAAATATTCATAATTAATTAAATAACCACATATATATATATATATATATATATTATTTTTTATTTATTCTAATTATTTGGTTTGTCATGAAACTCATTTGCATTTCAATTATATTTTTCATCTTATCATAATCTTTATGTAATTATGTTCAAAATATGTATGTTAATTAAAAAAATTTATGTCTCACATTTGAATATTTCTATTATTTTTTAATATTTTTATTTAATGTATATTTTTCTTTCACAT
>Ga0214542_1007542_pt1 | contig 18857 bp, 20 predicted proteins | sample CNSS1metaG_FD_160096 | JGI IMG/M metagenome (GOLD analysis project Ga0214542, IMG submission 160096) | Root nodule microbial communities from cowpea collected in UCLA plant growth center, Los Angeles, California, USA - CNSS1 | ecosystem: Host-associated > Plants > Roots > Nodule | place: USA...
TCACCGCACCCCCAACCCCTGCCGCTACCCTCCCTACCACCCAGATCCCCTACAACATACCCACCACCCTACACACCACACATGTTCCACCATACAACCCACAATACCTTCCGACAACCCACATCCCTCCTCACAACCTCACCTCTACCTTCCCCGCTATGATCAACCATCCCATCCCACCTCACCTGCTCCCTCCCTACCAGCCCAGACGTCGTCACCCCTTCACTGACTTTATCGCCAACACCCCTCTTCCGGCCTAGTGGGAACCTTTCACCCTGGATCGCTATACTAGCGAAACCGACCCTGACGAGCACCTTAAAGTCTACATCACCCATGTGGCCCTGTACACGTCCCAAGACGCAGTCTTTTGCAAAGCCTTCCCCACCACCCTCAAGGGCCCTGCCCTAGAATGGTTCACAACCCTTTCGCCTTACTCCATCGACAGTTTCGACGTTCTCTCCCACATGTTCTCCACCCATTTCGCTGGCAACCGCCCGCACCAAACTACCACTATCTCCCTCCTGGGCATCAAACAAGAACAAAGCAAACCACTCAGAGCGTTCATAGATCGCTTCAATAAGGCAGCTCTTCGTACACCACACCTCAATCAGGAGATGATCCTCCAGTGCATGGCCCTTACCTTACAACCCGACCCCTTCGCCAACAACGTCTATCTCCACCCACTTGCCTCCATGCACGAGCTCAAGTTACGTGCAGCTGACTATGTCCGCATGGAGGAAATGCAAACCCTCCACACCAAATTCTGCAACGACTATGCAGCCACCACTGCCAACCTCACCCCACAACCTAACCCACGTCCTGATACCCGCCCACGCGAGCCCCGCGAACCTCGCTTCACCATATACGCCCCTCTTACCATAGCCCGCTCCCGCATCCTCGACGAGGCCCTACAAGTTGATCTAATCCCTCCACCACGCAAGACAACCACACCTCTCAACGCCGATATAACCAAATATTGCCGCTACCACCGCAACCATGGTCACACTACAGAAGAATGCAAAGCACTCCAGGATAAAATAGAAGAACTGGTCTGTGTTGGCCACTTTCGTTGCTTCATCTGTAGAGATGACCATTTCTCCTCCTCTCGATCCCGCCACCCCCTCGATCCGATCACAAACGTCCTCCACATGACTCCCGTCACGACAGACGCCCCGCCCAACCCACCAGTCAAGAACTGGAGCCGGCCCGCACCGACATCACCCCTGTCGACCCCCCCCTGCGTGGCACCATTAACACCATCTCTGGTGGCTTCGCTAGCGGAGGATCCACTTCTTTTGCCAGAAAAAGACACCTCCGCCATATCCAATCCATCAACTACATCACCCATTCCCACCACAGACGTTGTATGCCTCCTATCATCTTCATAGATGATGATTTTCACGGCCTCGACCATCAACAAGATGACCCCATGGTTATCACTGTTGAAATTGAAAATTACGTTGTTAAAAAAGTCCTCGTTGATCAAGGCAGCTCCGTTGATATCCTCTACTGGGCCACCTACCAAAAACTTCAACTTCCTGACACCGCCATGGTCCCATATGACGAGCCAATATATGGCTTTTCTGGTGAACAAGTATCCACCAGGGGCTACATTGACCTCCACACCGTCTTTCAGGAGGGGACCCAAACTAAAACCATCCCAATCCGCTTCCTTATCGTCGACGCGCCAACATCCTACAACATCCTCTTGGGTCGTCCTTCCCTCAATACCCATGGCGCCGTCGTTTCCACCCCTCACTTGGCCATGAAGTTCCCTGCCCCGTCCGGCGACATCCTTACCATCCACTGCGACCAACGCTTGGCACGCGAATGTTACATGGCTAGCTTGCGACCACAACTCCCAATCCAACAAACCAACCATATCGAACGACCCCCTGGCTCCAGCATAGCCCTATCTGGCGAAGATCTTGACCCCAAAATAAGCTGGGATGTTTGCCTTGAACCAGTTGAGGACACCTCCCCTCTAGAGCTTCCCAATGGTCACTCTATTAACCTAGGCACCGGTTTAAACTCTGACGAGCGTGCCACCATCACACCCATCCTCATCAACACCACCGATCTTTTCGCCTGGTCAGCCGCCGACCTCCCTAGAGTGGACCCCCAAGTGGCATCCCACAAGCTATCCATATATAAAGAAGCCCGCTATGTATCCCAGAAAAAACACAAGCTTGGCGAAGAACTTCGGCAAGCAGCCAAGGTTGAAGCCGACAAGTTACTAAGCGCAGGATTTATAGAAGAAGCTCAGTACACCACTTGGCTTTCTAACGTTGTCTTGGTGAAGAAACCCAATGGCAAATGGCGGATGCGTGTAGATTACACGGACCTAAACAAGGCTTGCCCCCGTGATGCTTACCCCTTACCCAACATTGATCGACTCGTAGACGGTGCGGCAAGAAACAAGGTGCTTAGCTTTTTGGATGCATATTCTGGATATAACCAAATTCCCATGGCCTCATCAAACATGCACAAAACCGCCTTCATCATGGACGATGCCAATTATTTCTATAGGGTCATGCCCTTTGGTCTCAAAACCGTCGGAGCAACTTACCAACGGCTGATGGACAAGGTTTTCAGCCACCTAATGGGGCACTGTGTCGAAGTATACGTCGATGATATGGTTGTCAAGTCTCCAAGTCATCGCCAACACGCTGAGGACCTGTCAGCAGTCTTCTTTGCACTACGCCAATACAACCTTCGCCTTAACCCTGACAAGTGTGTATTCAGCGTTGACCGGGGTAAATTTCTTGGTTTTATGTTAACCTAGCGCGGTATAGAGGCCAACCCTGAAAAATGCAAGGTCATCATCGAAATGCACAGCCCCACTACTATTAAAGAGGTCCAACGCCTTATTGGCCGCCTCACAGTCATCTCTCGCTTCCTACCCAAACTAGCTGAACAAACACAACCCATAATCCAACTCCTAAAGAAATCCACCCGGTTCACGTGGACAGATGATTGTGAACAAATTTTCCAAAAACTGAAAACAACCCTAACCTCCCCACCTATCCTCCACAAGCCGGACACCCATCAACCCCTACTTGTATACATCACAGCCACCGACTATACCGTCAGCGCCGCACTTGTCCAAGAAATAGAAGGCACGCAACATCCTGTATATTTTGTGAGCAGAACGCTGCAATATCCTGAAACCAAATATCAGATGGAAGAAAAGCTGGCCCTATCTTTGGTCCACGCGGCACGCCGCCTACGCCCATATTTCCAAAACCACACCATAACCGTTAAAACCGACTACCCAATCCAAAAAATATTACAAAAACCAGATCTAGTCGGATGCATGTCGTCATGGGTCGTCGAACTATTAGAATTCAACATCCGTTATGAACCCCATGGCCCCATCAAAGCCCAGTGTCTCTTAGACTTCGTCAACGACCTACAGCAAACACCCATAGAGGACTAGTGGACGCTTCATGTAGATGGTTCCTCAAACCCAAGAGGTGTCGGCGCTGACATCGTCCTAGAAGGCCTCAACGACATCCTCATTGAAAAATCCCTTCACTTTGCCTTCAAAACGTCAAATAACCAAGCCGAATACGAAGCCATCCTCGCCGGTCTTTCCCTAGCCCGTGAGGTAGGCGTTAAGAGATTAACGTGCAAAACTGACTCCAAGCTCACCGTAGGCCATCTAAATGACGAGTTCCAAATCAAAGACCCCATCCTTCTACAATACTACCATCTGGTCCGTGCAATCATTGAATCCGCCTTTGAACAAGTCTGCATCGAACATATCCCAAGAACCGACAACATCAGGGCCGATATCCTCTCCAAATTAGCCAGCACCAAGTTAAAAAACCGTCACCGATCCTTACTACAGCAAACACTATCCACGCCTTCCATCACACACACTTGTCAAAATTTAACCCACGACCCAGCTGACAACGTCACCCCCTCCCAAAACCAAAACTGGACCACCCCCTACATCTAGTACCTCAAAACCGGCAATCCCCTAGATGCAGACAAAACTTGGCTGGCTAAGGTCGCCAGGTACACCATGATAGGCGATGACCTCTACAAACGCGGATATGGTCAACCCCTCCTTAAGTGTGTCACGGCAGAACAAGCGCAATACATTATCAAAGAGCTACACGAAGGTATTTATGGTTATCATTCCGGCGCACACACCATGGCTACTAGAGTTCTTAAAGCCGGATATTTCTGGCCGACCATAGAAGCAGCTTGCCAAGATTATGTCAGAAAGTGCAAACCATGCCAGAAACATGGCAACCTTATTTACCAGAAACAAGAACAGCTACACCACATACTATCCCCATGGCCATTCGCTAAGTGGGGAATGGACATTCTCGGCCCCTTTTCACCCGGCAAAGGGCAGGTAAAATTCCTAATTGCAGCTGTCGATTACTTCACTAAATGGATAGAAGTCAAGCCGCTAACTACCATCACGGCCCAGCAAGTTCAACAATTTGTGTGGAAGGACATTATATTACAGATATGGTGTGCCACATACCATCATCACAGACAATGACCGACAATTTATTGATAAAGAGCTAGCTAAGTTCTACACTGGACTAGGCATCAAGCAGATCACAAGTTCTGTAGAACATCCACAGACCAATGGACAAGCAGAGGCGGCAAATAAAGTTATCCTCGTGGAGCTGCGCAAGAGATTGGATACCGCCAAAGGTCGATGGCCCGAAGAATTAGTAGAAGTACTATGGGCTTACAGATGCACCCCTAAATCATCAACAAACGAATTCCCATTCAGCCTAGTCTACGGCGCAGACGCCATGATACCAGTAGAAATTGGCGAACCATCCCTACGCCGAGAACTATACGACCCAACCCACAACCACCAAAACATGGCCACCCATCTCGACCTCTTACCCGAACTCAGAGAAAAGGCCTAAATACGTAATCTAGCTGCCAAACGAAGAGCTGCCAGAAAATACAACGCAAACCTATGTCCACGATCATTCGCAATCGGGGACTTAGTTTGGAGAATGGCCAGCAGTGCAAGAAAGAAGGATAGCAAATTCTCCACCAATTGGGATGGCTCATACCGTATACATGAAGACGCGGGAGGAAGAGCTTATCGCCTTGAACACTTATCTGGGGAAGAAATACCCAACACCTGGAATGTGTCCCACCTCAAATTCTATTTCAGTTAAATATATATTGTACTTAGCCGAATACTTGTAACCTTGGGTGTACTCTTTTTCCTCACCTGGTCTTTTTTCCCTAAGGAGGGTTTTAGCCAGAGAGGTTTTAACGAGGCACCCATATTCAATAAATAAAAAGAACGGTTCGCAACTATACGACTTTTCCACGTGTTCTCTCTCACGTTCGTTTAAGTTCCCCACCCTTACCCCAAGTAAGCGGCCTGGGTCGAACACCCTTATCTTGTGCTTAGTTTGTTTAAGTTCTCCACCCTTACCCCAAGTAAGCGGCCTGGGTCGAACACTCTTATCTTGTGCTTAATTCGTTTAAGTTCCCCACCCTTACCCCAAGTAAGCGGCCTGGGTCGAACACCCTTATCTTGTGCTTAATTCGTTTAAGTTCCCCACCCTTATTCCAAGTAAGCGGTCTGGGTCGAACACCCCTATCTTATGCTTAATTCGTTTATAAATTTGGTAGAAAATAATTATTCTTGAAGAAATTATTTACTAATTAAAATTTGTAGAAAAAATAGTAGAAAGGATTTTTTTATAAAATTTTATAACAAATTTGCAAGAAAAAATTAAACACCAACTATTCTTAATTCTATTTTACTTATTTAAGTATCTATTATTTTTTATTTTAAATTTAATTATTTTAAAAAAAATATATAAAAAAAAAAAAAATATATATATATATATATATATATATATATATATATATATATATATATATATAATTCAATGAAGAAAAATTCATGAATTTTATTCCAAATCACAATTAAAAATAAAAATTATGAAGTAACTATTAATATAGTTATTCCCGTGAGATAATGTTGTAGAATATTGAGTTATAGTAATGGATTTGTTGATTTGGAATGGTGCACATAGTTGAGATTACGACTCTCCCCATATATTATATATATATATATATATATATATATATATATATATATATATATATATATATATATATGGTTTGGAAGGAAATTAAGAGAAGTTATGGGTTTAATTTCTCTACTCACAATAGATTAACAACTAATCTTTGTCGATAAAGAACATAAAATTAATATACAAGATTGTTGTGGAGGGAATTGACGTTTATATTTTATAATTCAACAAAAGTAATACCTAATTTATTATAACTATAACTATAAAAAAATTATACATAAATTCATTTGATTATAACTAAATTTTTTAATAATTTTTGGAAGAAGTTTTAGCTGAATGTTTTTCATCCGGAAGAAAAGTTTTATTTCATGAAAACTTTAGGGAGAGTATAGGAAATAAAAAATAAAAAAACAGTATATGTCATAAAATGGATCTTAGTTATCAAATTTTAGTTATTTATAATAAAATTCAAATTAATATAAATATAAAAATATAAAAAATCAAACCCAATTTTTATTATTTCTATTATTTATTTTATATGGTAACAAAAAGTGCAATATAATAGTTAATATTATATTAATATAATTTGTTTAATATAATTTATTTTGATCTAATATTCTAAATATATATTATTAAATTAATTTCTTTTAAAAAGATTATTTATTATTATTTAAAGTAAATTTGAATAAATATAAATTTTAGTAAATATTTATTAAGGAATTCATCTTAAAACAACAAAACCCCGCTATTATTACCAATTTATACAATCTACTAAATTATTCTAAATTGGACGGTTTTTACAACCTCAGTAAAATAACCCAATGAATACCAATTTTTTTTAGTGACTCTTATACCAATTTCTTGTGAACTTAGTGCTCAAACAAGAACAAATAACAACAAAAGAAATAAAACAATATTGAATGTGAACCATTGCAATTAGAGAATATGAACAAATAACACATAAATGAGATAAGTATGTATAACCACATCTCGTTTATTACTCAATTAAGATTTACAGAAGGTACTTTATTGTAATCCAATGTGCTAAACATCTCACAATCAGTAAAACTATTCTTATACAAAGTTCTACAAAAACGATTACATGTTTGTGTGTATTCTTTTTATCCATGTGAGCATTGATCGGCCTAAAGAAAGATTAATACTTGGCCGGGTTGTATACACACTTGTAACGGTAAACACGTGATAATTATAAGGTTTTGCGAGTTGATAATAAAATCAATCTAAAGATAGGTTTGTTATCGAACATGCATTATTATCGGTGTTTGACCATTACAACAAGGATATCACTAGCAGTTAATATTATTGTCCAAAGACTTGATATTAATGGAGCATTAGGTAATTAAACCATTATTTGAATTTATTTATTTTTTTATAATGTGAGCATAATTAGTTTATTTCTTCTATTCTCAATTCAGCAACAATTGCTTTTGTATCTGCCAATATAAATTTTGTTCCAATCCTCAATGAAACAAATTTTAAGGACCGGAAAGAAAATATTGATATTATTCTTGGCTGCATGGATATGGATCTTGCATTAACGATTGAGCAACCCCTACTCCTACAATGTCCAGTACTCCTGGAGACATGAGCATTATGAGAAGTGGGATCGCTCAAATCGCATGAGCCTAATGATCATTAAGCATGGCATCCCAGAGGTGTTTAGGGGTACTATTTCTGAAGACATAACAAGTGCCAAAGAATTCCTTGTTGAAATCAAGAAGCGCTTTGCAAAAAGTGATAAGGTGGAGGCAAGCACTCTTCTTCGGAACTTGATCTCCATGAGATATCAAGGCAAAAGGAATATCAAAGAATACATTATGAGCATGTCTAATATTGTCTTTAAACTCAAGGCATTAAATCTTGAAATCTCAGAAGACTTGCTCATTCATTTGGTGTTGATTTCTCTTCCTGCATCGTTTAATCAGTTTGAGGTATCCTATAATTGTCAAAAGGATAAATGGTCTCTTAATGAGCTCATCTCACACTCCGTGCAAGAAGAGGAAAGACTAAAGCAAGGCAAGAGAGAAAGTGCTCATTTTGCAAGCACCTCGAAGGCTAAGGGCAAAGGGAAGAGATCGGATGATTCCAAGAAGGAAGCTGCTAAGGGTCCAGAACAAAAGAAACAAACTTAAGAAAGCAAATGTTTCTTTTGCAATAAGACTGAACATGTAAAGAAGAAATGTGCCAAATATCATGCTTGGCGTGCAAAGAAAGGTATGTTTTTTACTTTGGTATGTTATGAGTTTAATTTAGTGTTTGTACCTAGTAACACTTGGTTGTTAGACTCAGGTGCAACTATTAACATCAGTGTTTTTATGAAGGGTTGCCTAAATTACCGGAAGCCAATTGATTCTGAAAAATGGATCTATGTTGGAGGTGACAAATAGGTGGAGGTGGAGGCTATATGGCATTTTAGATTATTGTTGTGTACTGGTTTTTATTTAGATTTGAAAGACACTTTTGTCATGTCGTCATTCACACGAAATTTAATTTCAGTTTCTTATTTGGACAAATTAGGTTATTCTTGTTCAATTGGAAACAACGAATTCAGTTTGTCTTAATTCAAATATTGTTGGAACTGGTTCGCTTTTGGCTTATGATAATCTGTATTTTCTTGATACTGTAGACACCTATAATGAAACTCTTAATACAAAATCTTGAGGTACTAAACGTAAAATTAACAATACTCCATCAGGAGCATTATGGCACAGGCGCTTATGTCACATCTCTAAAAATATAGTTAAACGACTTGTGTCAAATGGAATCTTAGAGTCTATTGACTTCACGAATTTTGATGTTTGTGTTGAATGCATTAAGGGCAAACAGACCAAAGTGAAGAGATTAGGTGCATATAGAGCTACATACATCTTAGAGTTGATACATAAGGACATTTGTGGGGCATTTCCTACACCCTCGTGGAGTGGTCAACAATACTTTATATCATTCATAGACGATTACTTAAGATATGCATACTTATTTCTTATACATGAAAAGTCACGGTCTTTGGATGTGCTCACATATTTTAAAGTTGATGTTGAAAATCAACTCAATAAAAGAATTAAGTCTGTCAGGTCTGACCATGGTGGTGAGTACTATGACAGATATGACGGGTCAGGTGAACAGCGCCGAGGACCTTTTGCTAGGTTCATAGAGGAATGTGGAATTGTCCCACAGTACACTATACTGGGATCACCTAGTATGAATGGTGTAGCTAAAAGACGAAACCACACTCTTACGGATATGATAAGGAGTATGATTTTTCATTCCACCTTACCAGAGTCACTCTGTGGAGAGACACTAAAGACGATAGCTTATATTCTAAACAGAGTACCAACTAAAGTAGCTATCAAAACACCTTATGGGCTTTGGACTGGGTGAAAATAAAGTCTGAAGCATTTTCGTGTGTGGGGTTGTCCAGCTGAGGCAAGGCCTTATAAGCCAAATGAAAAGAAATTGGACTCCCGAACAGTAAGCAGTTACTTTATTGGTTATTCTAAAAGATCAAAGGGATATAAATTTTATGATCCCATATTAAAGACTATTTTTGAGTCGGGAACTGTTATGTTCTTTGAGGATATTGAGTTTGGGGGGAAGAATAAGATTAGGAACTTTGTCTTGGATGAAGAATCAGTAACTATTCTAGAACCGATTCAAACAATTACTTTTGATAAAGTAAGTTCGGAACCTCCACAAGACATTGCTTATGAACCCCATACTCAAGATGATTTGGTTGTTCATGAAGAACAAACTCAAGATCCTCAAGAACCTGTGCTTCATGAGCCAACACCTTTGTGGAGATCCATGAGAGAAAGGAGAAGTGCCATTTTAGATGATTATCTCATATTTCTCAAAGAAAATGAGGATCCTAATAATGGTGTGATGGAAGACGACCCAATCACCATCCGTCAAGCCATACAAGATCCCAATTTAGAAAAATGGATTGAAGCAATGAATGAAGAGTATAAATCCATGTAAGACAATAAGGTTTGAGAACTTGTCCCATTACTAGAAGGTGTGAAACCCATTGGTTGTAAATGGTTATTTAAGACCAAAAAAGATTCTAAAGGTAATGTAGAGAGGTATAAGGCTCGTCTTGTAGCTAAGGGATATACTAAAAAAGAAGGGATTGACATTAAAGAGACTTTTTCTCCAGTTTCATCAAAAGACTCTTTTAGGACAACTATGGCTCTTATTGCACATTATGATTTGAAGCTTCATTAAATGGATGTCAAAATGGTGTTTCTCAATGGGGACATTGACGAGACAATCTGTATGGTGCAACCAGAAAATTTTGTGTCGAGAGACCCAAAGAATGTGGTTTGCAAACTGACAAAATTCATTTATGGACTAAAACAAGCATCTCATTAATGGTACTACAAATTTTATCAAGTAATTCTCTCATTTGGCTTCGAGATGAATCTTGTTGATGATTGTTTGTATCACAAGTTTAAGGGGAGCAAGTATATTTTCTTGATCTTGTATGTTGATGACATTCTACTTGCCACTAATGATATAGGCATATTGCACAAAACCAATAAGTTTTTATCAAAGAATTTTGAAATGAAAGATCTTAGTGACGCCTCTCTTTTATTAGGAATTCAGATACACTGAGATCGATCTCAAGGTATTTTAGGATTATCACAAAGGACCTATATAGAAAAAATTCTTAAAAGGTTTGGCATGCATGAATGTAAATCCGGGGATACTCCAGTTGCTAAGGGAGACAAGTTCAATATAAGTCAGTGTCCAAAGGGGAATCTATAAATATAGCTCAAGTTCAGTACAAGTTCAATATAAGTCAATACCCAAGGTCTTTCATGAGCATGTTGCTCATATGGGTGTTTTACAGTTTGAGGAATCTGCGATTTAGTGTGAGTTGGTCATTTTCATATATTTTATGTTCTATGTTTAATTTAATGTATGCATACATTGATTTTAGACATATTTGTTTATCTATAATTATGTGGTTTTGTTCAATTAATACACTTTGTACATTAAGATTATTATATCGATCTCGATAAGTTAAAGTTTGGGCCAGTTGAAAATAGACGTGTACAGATCACCTTCACGTAATTTTTCATGTTAAACATTTCATGAATCCATGTCATTTGATTATGTCAGGATTAGTGATCATTGTTGGAGAGGAGACAAGGGTTGGAACAATCGCGAGCAAGGAGAACTTCATCGTGTTTCTTGCTTTTAAACTCTTAAGTATGAATTGTATGAGATGTATGATTGTATTTTGCGCATGTTTTCTGTGATAAGTTTTGGAAATTTTCCAGAAACTGCCTAGTAAGTCTTGAAGATCTAACAGAAGCCTCATATGATTTTTCTTATAATTCTAAGTTCCTGCGAGGAACTGCCTCGTAACATGATTTGTCTGCCAGGCGACACAACCATTATCACTAGCTTTTTGGGTTTTTGCATGAAGTGCTTGACGGTGATGAAAACCTACTAGGCGACGCGAGAGGATTTGGGCTCGCTTTATGTAAGACCCGTGAAATTTAATTAATTAAATAAATATTAATTCATAAATGCGGGTAGTGGGAGCCTTTATGGCATTTAATACTCACATGTTTGATGTGGAAAAGTACTAGCTTAAATGGTTGAGAGTGCTTGATTGTGTAAGAGGACTTAGGTTCAAGTCTTGTGTATACCATTTATGTGCTATATTATTTATTATTATTTTAAATATGTGATGGATCATGATGAGTGATGATATAATCATAGAATTATATAAATTATCATGAAATGTGAATTGGTTGAATGGTTGTGCCAAATTATGAATTTGGCATGGTTATAGGTTTGAACCTTGGTAGACCCAAAATTAAACTTTTTTTTGCCAAATTTTCTTTGGCATGAACGTGAAAGGTTAGAGGAACCCTAGCTGCTTTAGGAGCAACCAAGGGAGGCTGGAAAAACAGCCACAAACTTTGAATGGCAAATAAGTCAACTTAATGCCAATTCTCGTTTTTCTCTTCATCATTGCTAATTAAGGCACTTTTTAGTGGAAATTAAGGGTGAGAGAAAGAGTTTTGGTGCCTGCCATTGGACAGCATTGTGAGGAGTGAAATTTCAGAGAAAAAAAAATGTGGTTCTTGGGTGAAAAGAAGAGCTGAATTGAGGTGTCACTAAGGAGACCATTGGTGATAAAAAAGGGAAGCTCATTATCAAAATTTAAGCAAGGAATCCAGGTTAGGGGAACTGCCATTTCCTGTTTTAATGATATTATATGCAATTGCGTTATATATGATGCATGAAATTTTTCTCTTGAATCAAATTCTTGTATCGTTTAACTTCTTGATGTTTGTCGTATGTGGTTTTAGAGAGAGTATGTGTGTGCTTGTGGTTTTCGTTGTATTGAGTTCTCCTTGTGGCACAATCATTGCTATGAGTATCACGATTCTTCTTTTTGGCTTTAGTGACCAAATCATTGCTATGATTATCATGATTCTTCCTTTTGGCTTGACGAGATATTTAGAGGTTTTCTTCTTAATATTATTCTTATTATTAATTTTATTTTATTATTACAATTACAATCATTTTTATTTTATTATTATTATTATTATTTTTATTTTTATTATTAATTTCATTTTATTTCATTTTATAATTATTATTTTCTTTATTTTTTTATTTTTTTATTATATTGTTTTTTTATGGATGATTTTATTATCATTATTATTATTTTATTATTATTACTTTATTTTATCATTATTATTAATTTATTTTATTAATATTATAGTTTTATTATTATTGTTTCATTTTATTTTATTATTATTATTATTTTCATTATTATTTTTATTTTTAAAATTTCGTTTTGTTATTATTATTATTATTATAATTATTTAAAATTTTGTTTTATTATTATTATTATTATTATTATAATTATTATTTATATTATTATTATTATTTGTATTACTATTACTATTTTTATTATTATTATTATTATTTTATAATTATCTTTATTATTATTATTATTATTTATTTTATGTTATTATTATTTTATTATTATTGTTAGTGTTATCATTATTTTGTTTTATTGATAATTTTATTATCATTATTATTGTTTTATTATTATTTTTATTTTATCATCATTATTATTTTATTATTATTGTTTTATTTTATTAGTACTACTGTTTTATTATTTTTGTTTTATTTTGTTTTATTATTATTTTCATTATTATTATTTTTTTATTTTTAAATTTTCGTTTATTACTATTATTGTTATAATTATAATTATTATTTATATTATTATTATTATTTTGTTATTATTTTATTATTATTATTATTATTATTATTATTATTTTCATTTCATTTCATTTTATTTTATAATTATCTTTATTATTATTATTATTATTATTATTATTATTATTATTATTATTTTTGTAAGGTCCACTTTTATTGAGTGCCCTAATGTTAAGGGCTGCCACACTGTTGGGCCTAAAGGGCTGGCCCTTAGGGTACCAAGGCCCCTAAAGCAGCCAAGGTCCCTCAATTGCAAGTCATTCTGAAAAAAATTAGTGCCCTAACTCACCCATTTTCCTCTCCACAGAATCTCTGCTAGGGTTTGGAGATCTACCCAAGTTTAAGTGAGCTCAACCTCAGTCTCCCGTTCACGTAAGTTAGTTCTCAAACCTAGCCCTTTCTAATCTCCTTTGTCGTGTCACTGTTTTAGTTCATAGATCTGCCCTTGAAGCTACTGGTTTCGCTGGCTTAAGAGTCGAAGTCCAATATTAGCCATTTTCTAGGTAATGGAAGTTAGGGTTCTATTAAAGCTTTGATTTTTCATGATTTCTTTGATGATATTACGCGATTCATGGATTATATACTGCTTTGAGCTTATAAAATGTCGTATGGTGTTGTTTGGGTTGTGTTATTGGACTGTTGCACGAGAGAACAGTGGTGAGCATTGGTTTTCTCGCCCAAGCAAGCATGTCTCGCCTAGGCGAGATCAATAGAGGCTCGCCCAAGCTACTTCACGCGAGTAGTCACTTAGGCGACCCACGTTCTTTCTGAGCAAGCGAACATGTCGCCCAAGCGAGAGGGGTCTCGCCTAACCGAGATCCCCACGTGAGGGTACTGTTCCCCCTTTTCGAGCCCTCGCTTAGGTGAAGGGGGCTCACTTGAGCGAGACCCTTCAGACTGAGCGAGGAGTTGGGCGAGGGCAGTGTGGTGTTTGGTTGTTTCTTATTCTTGGATGGTTGGCACTTGCTTGGATATAATTGTTATGATAAAAATATGTGATGAACGGTTATGTATGAGTGATGTGATTCATGGATGGTGAATGATGGGTTTTGTATGAACTTGGCATGTAAATTAAATGAGATGGTTGGTATCAAAGAGGCATGACATTGATATGAAATACAAAGGATGAGTTGGTATGGATTCAATATTTGGATATGAATGAGGATTGGTTAAAAAGGGTTGGCATGAGGTTATGTGTATGATAAATATTACCTGATTGAGTGAGCATGTGTGGTCCGTGTCAGTGCGTAATTCCTTGAAATCTCTAGGTGAGATTTCAGGGTAGTGCTTCAGTGGTCGGGATGTAATTCCATGGCCCCTGTTAGTGGGTGCCCATGGTGGTGTCCCATCTATATAATTTGGTAAGGATTCAAGGTAAGGCTGCATCCTGACACTCTAAGGAGTCAGTTAGTCTCACTTAGAGCGGACTAACTCTTGTGGTGAGAGTAGCAGGAGGCCTGAAACTCATCAAGGGCTGACCTTGTGTGTGGGGGATTGAATCATTGTATCACTTGTAACACATAGCTCGGGGGTGAGCAACTCAGGGGTGAGCAGGGTAATCCATCACAAGTGCAAGCATCGGTTGAATCCAACCAGATTATATGTATCCGGATGAGTCGAGTCGAGTCTTAATGTATTGATTGGAAGGTCATAACATGCTTGGATGATGTATGTATATTGGACTGTGAAAGTATATCTGATTGTATGATAAAATCTTTTTGGATTTATCTTACCCTTTGCTTGTTTGATTGCTTTGTATGTTGTTCTTCTACCTTTGCGATGATCATCAATTTATTGATGGGAGCAGATGCGAGAGGTACTCGTGGTCAACAGGGGAAAGATGATTTCACTGCATAGTTTACCTGGGCTGGAGTTCTTTTATTTGGGTTTTTCCTTTAGGGCCACGGCCCATGTTCTATTTTAGCTTTTGGTGTATTATCAACTACTGTTATTTTACCTTTATCCTGTTTGGCATCGTGGTGTGTTTTTTTTTTTGTTTGAACTTCCTTAGATAATTGTAAGGAGTATGGTTTAAACTCCTAGGCCGCATTTCTATATTATTCAGTGTGATGCTTCCTTTAAATATATTTATTAATTAAATGGGGTGCTACAATTATTATTTTATTTTACTATTATTTTATTATTATTTTTATTATTATCTTTGTTTTATTTTATTTATGATTTTATTATCATTATTATTTATTATTATTGCTTTATTTTATTTTTATTATTTTATCTTATTAGTATTATTGTTTTACTATTATTATTTCATTTTATTTTATTATTATTTTCATGATTATTTTTTTATTTGTATTGTTTCATTTTATTATTATTATTATTATTATTATTATTATCATTATTGTTGTTGTTGTTGTTTTTTTATTATTATCATTATTACTATTTTATTGGCCGTGCGATATTTTGGGGCAATGATTATGTATTCTTCCTGGTTTGTATATTGTTTGGTTGTGCAGGATTGTGTGTTGGGTATAACACTTTGTTTTGATAGTTTTATGTAGATTTATTGTAATTCTCCGGGATGTATAAAAGCAAGAATATGGTTGTGTTTGATGTATGACCATGTGATATTGTGTAGTTGAGTTTAACTTAATAATATGAAAGTGTATTTACTTGTCATGGATGCATGCTTTTCATGCACTGAGTCTCTTGTGTAAATAGGTTCATTGGAACATATTCCAGAGTGCCAAATACCAATAAATTACTAGTTATTGGTGTGGCGTCTGACGGAACGGTGTAAACCACCAAGAGACAGGCCACAAAGTGAACTCTAGAGTAAAACTCGAGAGTTGGCGCTTGGCGATGGAAGTGGTTCCGCCAGGCAGTGTGTTGTAGAACTAGGCTTGGACCAAAATTCAGTGGGTTGGCGCCTGGCGGCGCTAAGTGTTCTACCAGGCGGCGCCAAGTAATCTACCAGGCTGTCTGGAAGCATATTTCGCCAAGCGGCTCAAGAGCACCGCTACGCAATAATGTAGAGGCCAGACTTGTGTCTGTTTGCTTGGATATGCGTGGTCTACAAGGTTTTGGCGATATCTCAAAGGTCGGCTTGTTGGTGTTTCTTGAGTTGTGGCTCAGAACGTATCCCTTGAGTTGTGGCTCGAAATGACATCTCTTGAGTTGTGGCTCGGGATGGCGAATGAACATGAGGAACTCTTGAGTTGTGGCTCGGGTTGGCGAGTGTTGCATGTGTGAGTGTGCACGTTGTGGCGTGTACGAAGGGTCCAATTAGATTGTCCTCCTCAATATTAAACTAACGAGTTTGGTAGTCATGGGACGTTAGCGTTACAAAGTGTGGTCTGTAGCATGGTTTCCCGCACGTGCTCTATCAATTGTGGCTGGTAGGTGTGGTAGCAAGACATCTTGAGATACTCATTAGAAGACGTAGAACACAATTGACATGGTAGCAGACAACATGTTTTGACATTTTGGCTAAGCACAACAAATTGGAGTTGAGCCACATGAGAAAACCCTTTTTGGAAGGAAAGTTGGAGCATCAATGCATGAGGTTCAGAAACCAAGAAAACCCTCCCAAGAAGAAAAGCTCAAGTGTTGAGCACCAGTACAAGGGGCTGAGCTAAAAAGAAAACCAACCTCTAAAGAAAACCCATATGGCTGAGCACTGAAGGTGAGGTTGAACAATGCCCAAGAAATTCTATAAAAGCAAGGCTGTACCTCTAGTTCCAACATTCAATTCTCATAGCTTTAGGCATTTTGTCTCTACAATATGTAGAATATATATAATGAGAGGCATAAGGGAGGAACAACAACTCTCAGAGCATAGTTTTCATATCATTATGAACGACTAAACTTGTAAGTAATGAAATGGGTAATTTAGTCAAGAAGGGGGTGGGGACTTGAATTGACTTTTTGAAAACTTTGTTTACCTTCAATTTCTAAAAACCCATTTTAATTAAATCATACTAACCACGAAATCAAAATGCAATTAGTGTTGAATTGTACACTTTCAATCAATTAAAAACAGAGACAACAAATTAATTTGTTCATATAATATAATTCAACCGATTAAAATATAGAAATAGTCAATTGAAATACTAGGAATTATGCAGAATTATGAAAGAGATGAGTATAGATAAAATAGATGAATGTGCAGAGAATTTTGAATATAAATAAAAAATATTAGTGTGATAATATATATATATATATATATATATATATATATATATATATATATATATATATATATAAAGAGAGAGAGAAAAAGAGAGAGAAAAAATTTTTAATGAATGCTCGCGGATTCAAAATATATATAACTTTGCGTCTATTAAGCTGATGCTAACTTCACTACTTCTAATATTTATTTTAATTAAAGTTTGCTAAGCTAAACACTAACTTATTTATTTTTAATCTTTATTTTAGTTAGTACATGTTAAATTAACACTAACTTAAATAAATAAATAAATATATATATATATATATATATATATATATATATATATAATAAATATAAGTAAGATTATTTATAGTATTTACTTTTAGTTAACATCAAGCCGACAATTGTAAGGCCCAATTATTTTCTGCCCATTTTATTTTAGAGGTTGTCCAATCTTTTGGACCTAAATGGGGTTGGCCCAATTCAAAATCTGACCTAAGGTACCCCAAAACCCTAACTAGTAACCACTCTTCGTAAAACAGATCCCTCACATCTCTTAGAGTAGTTGCCGTCATCCTCTGCTAGGGTTTGGAGTCGTCATAGCTTTAGCAAGTTCAACCTCATTCTTCCGTTCCGCGTAAGTTCCTCCTAACTCAGACTCTATGTTCTTTTGTTTTCTGTATGTTCTCAGTTAGAGCCTCCTAATGAGCTCGTTTTCGAAACCTGTCCACTGTTTCAGCTCGCAAAGTTGTCCCGTGAGCTATTGATCTTCACTATTCGAGTGTCAAAGCTTTAGCTAGTCCAGGTACGGGAAGTTAGGGTTTAAGTTTAAGTTTTTTGTTTTCTGTCGTTTCTTGAGCTTGCGAAATGTTTGTATGGATTAATCGTTGTTCTGGATGCATGAAATGTTTGGTGTGTTTTGTTGGGTTGAATGATGCATCTGTTGCAGGTGAGACCAGGGCGAGAACTGGTAATCTCGCCCAGGCGAGTCTGGCGGAGGCTCGCCCAAACCATTTTCGCGGAAGGTCGCCCAAGCGACCTGCTCATTATTTTGAGCGAGCGAACCAATCGCCCAGGCGAGAGGGGTCTCGCCTAAGCGAGATCCCGCGATGGTTCCTGTTTCCTGTTTCGAGCCCTCGCCTAGGCGGAGGGGGACTCGCCTGAGCGAGACTGTCTCGCCTGAGCAAGGCCCTTCAGCCTGAGCTAGGGGCTGGGTGAGACAGTATGTGGTTTGGTTGTTTGGTTGCCCTTGGATTAGTGGTAATTGCTTGGGTATGCTTGTTATGTTAAGGTATATGTGTGTGTATATATATATATATATATATATATATATATATGCTGGATTGCCATGTATGTGTGACATAATTCTTGAATGGGGTGATGGATAATGTGGAAGTTCGACATGTGAAATTAATGAGTGA
>Ga0214542_1007548_pt1 | contig 18849 bp, 9 predicted proteins | sample CNSS1metaG_FD_160096 | JGI IMG/M metagenome (GOLD analysis project Ga0214542, IMG submission 160096) | Root nodule microbial communities from cowpea collected in UCLA plant growth center, Los Angeles, California, USA - CNSS1 | ecosystem: Host-associated > Plants > Roots > Nodule | place: USA...
AGCTGCCACGTGGCATGATGATAAACTGACACGTGGCAGTTTTTTAAATTTTTTGAAAAAAAAAATTAATTTTTTGAAAAAAAAATTTAATTTTTTGAAAAAAAAAATTAAAAAAAAATAAAAATTTCATGGCTTGACACGTGTCCTGTACGGACACAGTGTTAACTCCAACTTAACGGAGAGGACCAAATTGAACCTCTTTAGAAAATTGAGGTACCAAATTGAACATTCCTAAAGTTCGGGTACCACATTGAACTTTCCGAAAAAGTTTGGGTACCAAATATGTATTTATACCTTTTAAAAAGTTAGGTATTACATTGAACCAAAAATTTAAATTGGGTACTAAATTGAAAACAACTATTATCACTGCCACACATGTCATGATTGTAAGCTGCCACGTGGTACGATGATAAACTCACACATGACAGTTTTTAAATTTTTTGGAAAAAGAAATAAAAAATTTCATGGCTTGACACGTGTCCTGTACGGACACGGTGTTAATTCCAACTTAACGAAGATGACCAAATTGAATCTCTTTACATAATTGGAGTACTAAATTGAACAAACCAAAAATTATGAGTACCAAATTGAATTTAACAAAAAAGTTGGGATACCAAATCCATAATTATATAAAAAAATGTTAAATCGATAAAGATAAGAAGAGATATTTCAACGTTAAAAGAGAGGAAGAAAATGCATTCCTTTCACAGTTTGAAATTACTCCAAATAGTCAAATTGATAAGAATTAGGTATGACAAGTTGTTTCAATTAGTTTTCTAAAATATATTATTACAAGGATGTTTTATTGCTATATGTTCTAATACGGTAATATAGTAAATAATTAAGGTCAGGGATGTACAAAAAGAGAAATGATAGGTTGACACCCACATTTTACCACTTTTTTTACCACCTTATCTGACATCACTATGTGGCATTCTATGTTTCATTTTTAATATTTTTTACACTTTTGCACTGGCACTGGAGATTGAAAATATATCCCGCACGTGGGTACATTTTGGTTTCATTTTCACCTACCAAGCCTCCCACCATTTTCACCTCATTTTTTCACACTCCGTTCACCTCAATTTTTCATACTCCATTCACTCATTCTCTCTATTTGGTTTGTTCCTTTTCACCCACCAAGCCTCCACCCATGAGAGGAAGAAGCAATTTCATTTTTGCGGTGGCTCTCCTTTAATGGCGAAACTAGGTCTTCCATTTTCGTTTCCTATTTTCACCCAGATATTTTTTTTTCTTCGTTCCTTCCCACCCATGAAGCCTACCACCAAAGAAACCTCTCATACACAATTGCTTCAAGGAACCCTAAAAGGAGCATTGGTCTCATATTGGTGTTGGAATTTGGGTAGTTTTTGTACATTTATTATTGACAAAGTTTTTGAAAGGGTGGAAGGAATATGTATGCCCTTCCTCGCATGGTGCACCTCAGTTGTGCGCACGAATAGCACACCCATTCCTACTGCTTCTTAACAAAGTCTAAGTTCCTTTTTTGAAAAAAAAAATTGCCTTACACATATTTGGAATTAACATGCAACTTAAGACAAAATAACTTGTAATCTGCCAATGAGTTTTTGCACATTAAATGTTGGCAGAGTCTTGGAAAGGGTAGAAGGAATGTGTATTCCCATCTTCACATGGTGCTCCCCAGCTGTGCACACCAATACCACACCCCTTTGCCACTGTTTCTTAGTCAGGTCTAAGTGAATTTGGGAAAAAACTTGCCTTACACATGTATGAAATTAACTTGTAACTCAAGACAAATTAACTTATAACCCAAAAAGACTTTTTGCATAATAAAATGTTGATAGTTTTGGAAAGGGCGATATGAAACACAATTTTCATCTTGACATGGTGAACCTTAATTGTGCACACCAATACCACACCCTTTCCTACTGCTTCTTAACCAGGTCTAAGTGCCTTTTTTGAAAAGAAAAATTGCCTTACACGTATTTGAAATTAATATGCAACTCAAGACAAAATAACTTGTACCCCACCAATGAATTTTTGCACATTAAATTTTGACAGTTTTGGAAAGGGCAGAATGAATGTGTATTTCCTTCCTCACATAATCTTCCCCAGTTGTGCACACCAATACCACACATTTTGCTAATGCTTCTTAGTCAGGTCTAAGTGCATTTGGGAAATAACATGCCTTAAAAATATTTGAAATTAACTTACAACTTAAGACAAATTAACTTGTAACCCATGAAGGACTTTTTGCACAATAAAATGTTGACAGTTTTGGAAAGTGAGTAGAAAACTTGTAACCCAGGTGTGCATAAATGGGATGCACCATGTGAGGAAGAAAATTATGTTTTCTACTGCACTTTCCAAAACTGTCAACATTTTATTGTGCAAAAAGTCCTTCATGGGTTACAAGTTAATTTATCTTGAGTTGCAAGTTAATTTCAAATATTTTTAAGGCATGTTATTTCCTAAATGCACTTAGACCTGACTAAGAAGCATTAGCAAAATGTGTGGTATTGGTGTGCACAGCTGGGGAAGATTATGTGAGGAAGGAAATACACATTCCTTCTGTCCTTTCCAAAACTGTCAAAATTTAATGTGCAAAAATTCATTGGTGGGTTACAAGTTATTTTGCTTTAGTTGCATATTAATTTCAAATACGCGTAAGGCAATTTTTCTTTTCAAAAAAGGCACTTAGACCTGGTTAAGAAGCAGTAGGAATGGGTGTGTTATTCGTGCGCACAACTGGGGTGCACCATGCGAGGAAGGGCATACATATTCCTCCCACCCTTTCAAAAACTTTGTCAATAATAAATGTGCAAAAACTGCCCAAATTCCAACACCAATATGAGACCAATGCTCCTTTTAGGGTTCCTTGAAGCAATTGTGTATGGGAGGTTTCTTTGGTGGTAAGCTTCGTGGGTGGGAAGGAACGAAGAAAAAAAATATCTAGTTGAAAATAGGAAACGAAAATGGAAGACCTAGTTTCGCCATTAAAGGAGAGTCACCGCAAATATTAAATTGCTTCTTCCTCTCGTGGGTGGAGGCTTGGTGGGTGAAAAGGAACAAACCAAACAGAGAGAATGAGCGAATGGTGTATGAAAAATTGAGGTGAACAGAGTATGTAAAAATGAGGTGAAAATGGTGGGAGGCTTGGTAGGTGAAAATGAGACAAAAATGTATCCACGAGCGGGATATACTTTCAATCTTCAGTGCCAACACAAAAGTATAAAAATTAATTAAAAATGAAACATAGAAAGTCACACAATGATACCACATAAGGTGATAAAAAAAGTGGTAAAATGTGAGTGTCAACCTATCATTTTTCATACAAAAATAGAAAAGGAAAAATACATTTATCCTTGAATAGTCAAACCTAAAAATATATATGAAAACAAATCTAGCACATATACTTCATTTACTAAGAAATATGATAATGAAGAATGCAATGAAGTTGTTTCATGTTCGTATATGTTGTCTAGGATTTATATATATATATATATATATATATATATATATATATATATATATATATATATAAAGTATATATATATATATAAAGTATATTCGTCGTGATTTTGTAATATATATAACATTTTATTTTTAGTATAACAAAGAAAAGTATTACATTGTAAATTTAACTATTTTAATTTTATTTATATTAATACAAATAATTTGAATTTTATTAGTATTATTTAAATTTCGTCAATAATTAATGTAATTACACGCGTTTGATTTTTATTATTATGTGTATTTATTGTTAAAAAAATAGGTTAGTTTATAATTATCGAAGAAACATTAAAATGTAAAAGTTATAAAGTAAAAAAGGTAAAAAAGTAATCGTTACTAGGAGGTTAAAATAACTTTTTGTTCCCAATTTTCGTCAAGTTTTTTCAAATAAGTCATAATTTTGGTTTTATGTTCAATAGGTCCTAATTTTCGTCAATTTTGTTCAATTGGGTCATTTTTTGCTAACAACGTTTAAATCATTAACGGCCATGAACAGTGACTTTCACATATCACTTCATGGTTTTTTTGATTTTTTTTTATTTTCTTTTTATTTTTAATTTATTTTTAATTTATTTTTAATTTTTTTAAATGTACACATGTCAACCCAGGAGTGTGCCACGTGTCACTTCCTGGTTTTTTGAATTTTTTTTGAATTTTTTTAAATGTCCACATGTCAACCTAGTAGCGTGTCATGTGTCAAAGTTAATGTTCTAAATTCAATTTGGTCCCTATATTTGTTATTTTTGTTCAATTAGGTCCCAATTTTTGTTAACATTAACCAATTTGGTCCCTCTTCAAATTAAAACCAAATTTAATTTTTATATTAAAATTCACATTTTTTATTAAATATTTTTATATAATATATTAAAATTTACATCATTATAATTTTGATATAAAAATTAAATTTGGACACATCTTCGATAGAGACAACTTGGTTAATGTTAACAAAAATTGGGACCTAATTGAACAAAAATAACAAATATAGGGACTAAATTGAATATAGAATATTGACTTTGACACGTGGCACACTATTGGGTTGACACGTGGACATTTAAAAAAAATAAAATAAAATCAAAATAAAATAAAATCAAAAATTCAAAAAAACCACGAAGTGACATGTGGCACGCTACTGGGTTGACACATGTACATTTAAAAAAAAATTAAAAGTTTAAAATTTTTAAAAACAAATTTAAAAAATAAAAAATAAATCAAAAAAATAAAAAAAATCACAAAGTGATACGTGACAGTCGTTGTTCATGACCGTTAATGATTTAAACGATGTTAGCAAAAACAAACTTAATTGAACAAAATTAACGAAAATTAAGACCTATTTAAACACAAAACTAAAATTAGGACTTATTTAAAAAAAACTTGACAAAAATTGGGACAAAAAATAAAAAATGTATTTTAACCTTACCAGGAATATCAAATGAAAATCGGTGCTCACTTCTTCAAGTTTTGCGTGGCTCAAGGTGATCCACACTTATTTGATTGGTTTAAATCATCGATTGTCAAGGTGATTGGTTTAAATCATCGATTAATTATCGATTTTCTTAAAAAAATTTAATTTGGTTATCAAATTTTAATAAATTTTAATTACGTCATAATTTTTTATAATGTATAAAAATTATGTGTTTCTTTTAGTATATACTAACAATATTAAATATATGTCATTTATTAATTTCTGATTTTGTTTATTTTTTTGATTTTTTAATTTTTTTTAATTTAAAAAAAAATGTTGTAGTTAGTGTTATATGTTAGTAGTAAAATCACGTGTTATTATTAATATCATGTTGTTGATTAAATTTAGATTTAATTATAATATTTGTTATTTTAATCTTAATTAAATTTTGTACTTGTCAATTTAATCTTAATTTAGTCTAAACTTTTTTTATTATAATGAACCAATTTTTTTTTCTAAATTAATAAAAAATTTAATTTTTATTTATTATACTAATATTTTTATTAAATTTGATATTTTTATATAAATATTATACTAATATTTTAACATCAATTTAATATCCTAACATCCAAATTAATTAATGCAGAAACTCGATTTATTTGATCAGGGACTTAATTTTCACATCAATAATAGAGATATGTTCTCTGTCTTCAAAAATTCTTTTACTTATCATCCTTATTTTTATATTTTTGGTTAAAAATTTGATCACATAGTCACATACTAATGGTGAATAAAAATTATTAAATTTTAAAAATGTGATAAATAAAATGTTGAAAAAAAGTTTCAACCGAAATATATATTATGGAAGTAGGTTGCAGCATAAGTTGATAATCCAAGTAGTTTTATAATAAAAGAAAAGTAAACTAGATCCTTTACTCAATGATTCACTTAGATAAGTACAACTTTCATACTTTACATAAGTATTATTTTCCAATGAAATTCGTGATCTTTATGTTTTAGTTGTAAAAATAATGTTATTTATGAATGTTTAGTATATAAGAAAGTGGCATTTTGACATTTTGGTATTATGTTAAATGCAAGATAGACATCAATTGCGGTCTATGATGATTGACATTATGATTTTTTTTTTCTTGTCCTATTTTTAGACATCTTTTTGTTATTTGTTTCATTTTTCTAACATATGTGCGCGGACTGTTAAGCCTATATTTATATGATGTGATCAGACAAAGTAACCTATAAATATTATATAGGCCAGTCCATTTTAATATACTTTTAATAAATCAAATATTAGATGACCAAAATAGATTAGGGCAATATGCACCATTACCTAAATATATATAACTACACCGACACATGATAAATTTAATTTGTTTTAACAAAAGTGAAGAAGACAAGAAAGATCATATAATGTTTTACAAGTACATCGAGAGTTTTCTATAGTAAAGTAGTGTAATCTTTTTAAAATGATTAAAATAAATGAAAATTTAAAAATCAAAAAATGAGTAAAGCATAATTGAAAAATATGATTCATTTTGTATAGCACAATTTTGCTGTAGTAAAGCACAATTTTTATTTTGATTTTCTCGATATAAGTACAGTTGACCCATGATATTGCCTTTAACTTATCTTAGTAATCTGTAATTTTGTTTTAGAAAAAGATAATGATATTGTAACCATCGTTATCCTTTAAAAAATTATCAAAATTTATCATTTAAAAAAAAATTAATTGAAACAAAAAAAAAATTAAAATTGGAACTTAAATTCAAACAAAAAGCTAAGTGAAAACTCACTTGAAAATTTTTAATCAAACCGGGACAAAGTGAATAATTAAGTCTAAATTTTTATTTAGATTAAAGATTTTTTGTTCTATAACTTTTAATTTAAATTACTGTCTTGAATTTAGGATCAATTTAATCTATCATCATACGTAAATTTAATTATTTTAACCAAATTTTATTATATTTTTTATTTTTTAACGTTTCAAACATAATTCTCAATATAATTCTCAGTTAATATAAATAAAAATGTGTTTAACAATAAATTTTAACAAAGGTTAAAAAAATTAAATTCATACATTTTTTAAGTTAAAACAATTAAATTTAACCAAAAATTTAAGAGAGACAGATTTTAGTTTTTACGGAGAACGAAAGACCAATAATAATTTTAAATATTTTTATTCCATTTATGTGTTAACTAAAATTTGTTGAAAAGAAACTACCATTTATCACGTGTTTAGTTTCTCTTGTCGTTTATCTCCACCGCTTCAAGCAACCAACGAACCCTATAAGAAAAAGAGGAGTCTCTTGATAAATATGTAATTTTTGATATTTTATTTTTATAAATTTGAATGTATTTTATATGTTTTGCACACTAAAAAGTCTTTATACATCTATAAGAAAGGTTTTAGGCTAAATGTATTCGTTGAAGAACCGCTACCTGTTTCAAGAACCACAAGCGCTTGCCGCGCGACGGCATGACCTTCTCCGACGAGTGGACCGGCCGTGATCATCGTTGAATTCGGCTAGTCGTACCTGCTCCCCAGCGCGCTGTTGGAACGACGGCGGTAAGACCAGCATAGAAGTTAACGGAACGCATGAGATTTTCTTTTCATCAAATTTGATTTAAAACATAAATAATAAATGGAAATGAAAAAATAATAAAAAAAGCCAACTTATAGTTCATTTCAAACCGGTTATTTAATTTTTAGTGATGTCAAATAACCATTATTCGTTTTCTCAAACACAAATTTCATTACGCCGACAATTGTGTTCCTGCAGCAACATCAAACATTTGAGGCTAGAGTTTTTGGTTCTAATTCACTCGGATTCCTTTCTTGTTTTGCAATCCATTGGATAGTTCTTCGTGCAATCGGCAGCCAAACTCTCCCCAATCTCTCATTTGATCTCACACTTTCTCCGATCCTATTCTCCTTCCCCATTTCTGCAAACCTCGGAACATTCGCAATCTCAGACATGCACCTCTTCTCACCAGGATTCACTTCCGTAAACCACTTTTCTTCCTCCTTACAACGCCAACTTCCCTGAACCTTCCCACTGTCTGCTGTAGATTCCAAAGAACTGGAACAGAATCTCCTGCTGCTGACATCATTAAGCATCTCGCTGTTCAACGACAACAGGTCCGAAGAGTTAAGATCACTCCACCTGCTCCTCGTGAAAACGTCAGAGATAACTATTTTAAGGTTTGTCACACGAACATGTTTGTCCCACTTTGTGCCACTACCATCACCAAGAAGCAGTTCTTGTTTCTTGCACTTCCCAGCGTCCTTGAAGCCTCTTGTCGATGACCCTCGATGAGATGCCTCTCTCTGAACGAAGATTTCAAGGTTCAGATCCTCCGTGAGATTTGATGGAACCCGGAGGAACCTTGAGCTTAGGGAGTAGTTGAGGTTCTTGATGTCCCCTGCCTCAACCCTGCGTCTACAGAGAGGACACGTGGAGTGGCTTTCAAACCACTTGTCAATGCAATTCATGTGGAAAGCGTGCATGCACTTCGGAAGCAGTCTTAGAGTCTCTGCGTCCTCGAATCTGGAGAGACAAACAGTGCATTCTAGGCCATCTTTGAATCCTTTCAGGGATGAAAACGTGAAGAAAGGGAGGGTTTTAACTACTTCTCTGTCGATACCAGAAAGTCTTGAACTTGATCGAGATCGGCCCTGAAAGTTTTGGAGATTTGAGTTTGGGGTAAGAAGTTGATGACGGTTGTTGACTCGACAGAACTTCACATATAAAAGTAAGATAGTTGTAATGGCAAACATGGTGGAGAGCACTGCTATCACAATCCCCTTGCTTGGCTGAACGGTTTGAGGTTGTTGTGGCAGGTTCTGTTCTTCCTCTTCCCTGTCTTGAGATTGAACACTGAAGGGGATAGAGAGAACCATGGTGAACATTACTAGCAAATGCTTCTTAAAGGGGTTGAAGTTGAGGGCGTTAGACATCTTCGGAAGTGGAGATGTTACCGTTTTGGTTCTCTGTTTGGTTTTTTTTCTTCCTAAATAAACATTTGTGAGATGAACCCAGAAATGGCTTCAATTTTGTCTTATTTTACTGTAACAGACCCTACCCTGCATGCTTTTATTGTTTGTTGTTTTTTGTGGTGCTTGCCTTGGACAATTAAATAGAATATCTTGTGGTTGATGAAGACAAAAGCATGCATCAGCTTGAAAGACCTCTCTGTGACTGAAAACATGTGTCCATGATTGACATATTATACAATCACTCTATGGTTCGTTTCTGTTAAGCATTACCTCAATTGATACTTGTTGAATCTGTATATTGTTTATTTATTTATTATTATTGAAACCTTGTTTATCGGAGAAAATAAGCCATGCTTATGCAAACTCGACAACTGCATATTAAAAGAGAATTAATTAGAGTGTCATATTAAGGAATTCAGATTCAGGTATTCAGGTATTCAGGTAATCAGGTAATTTTTCTTTCTTTCTTTTTTTCTCTGAACGTTAGTTTATGTCCATTTAAACTACCCTAATTTACGATAATTTTTTTACAAAAAAATTATAACAATTAGTTAATCAATTACCCAAACAATATCACAAGAAGTTTTAGAGCACCTTGTAATTGTAGGTTTTTTATCAGCAACTTTTTTTCCCTAATTGAAAACTTTAATTCTTTAATGATTCTCCTCTAAAGTAAGTATCAGATTCGAGATTCTTCACTATCTCTCAATCATTACTTTTTTATTTTTATTTTGTCTATTATTCTTAACCATTATGATTTATTCTAAATTTAATCCTTTTTCTAATCGTCCAATTGTTAGAGGTCCATGATTAACTGTTAGTGGTAGCTTATAAAGTTACTAAAGTTATAGAAAAGTAATCAATTTAAAAGAAATAAATTTTAATTAACAATTAGAGTTTACATGTACGAGGTTAATGTTATGATTAGCTACACTCTTAAAAGGCATCAAAATTACTAGGGATAAGAACAAAATAAGAAAATATCTCCACAAGTGAAAAAAAAACAATTATCTAAATACCTTTAAGATTTTTTTAAGAACATTTTGATAAGAGTACCAAATGCTTTAACTAACAAAATAGAGTAAGATTGTATTACAATGACTTGGGGTGATAATTAGATAAATAAAATATTTTTTCTAAATTATGAAAATTAACAATAAGATAACTATTATATATATATATATATATATATATATATATATATATATATATATATATATATATATATATATCGATTGCATGAACAATTTATAAATTGAACCAATAATCATTGGAGTTTAATTAAACTCCCTAACATTCAATTATTATTTTTTATTAAATTAAAATCATGTTATTCTACAGTTATGAAATTATTTACATATTAATCTCTTAAATTAGTGTAACTAAGGAATTTATGCTTTAAATTTAATGAATACCAATTCTCTTAACATTTTAATTGTCTTTTGTCTTATCTATAATTTAAAATAATTTTTTAATTTTAGCATAACAAATAAAATCATATAACTAATCGTTTTTTATCTAGAATAACACAAATTTTAAACATTAATTGTAAAAAAGAATAATATTTTTAACAATTAAATTTGAAGAAAAAGAATAACGATAATTAATAAGCATCAAGACCAAGGATCGTGTTTCCCATTATGAAAATTGTTTCCATTTGTGCAAATAACTCTAATTTTTATTTTTTCCATACAATATTGGCACTATAATCTATAGATATAAAACTGTGGGTCGACCACAGGAAAGACACCATTCCACTACCCATGGAAACACCTTTTATAAGCCTTTACTAGAATAATTTCTATATTTTATGATTGAAAAAAGTTGTTTGACATCTGACAATCATTTAACTTTCATGTACGGTAAAATAGTAATAAAATAAATATATTTTTTTAAATTTGTTAAAAAAATAAAGAAAGTGAAAAGTATAGTAAATGATAGGATCAAATAAGTGTAAAAAAAAAAATTGGATATGAAAATAATATTTTCCTATATGATTATATAAAATCAGAAAGAATTGACATGTAAGAAACATCATAATTTTTTTTTCTTTTGAGTTTTAATAAAACAGTAGAAACCTAATAATATTTTATTTTAAATAATGGTAGCCAAGTAGATAATAACACATAAAACAAACCTTAGTGTCTAGAGTTACTAATTAACACAATAAACACAACCCAACCCCCACACCTAAAATGAGATTGACGCGAAAGCTCCGTGAAATCCATATGGAACTCTGCAAGGCATTGTAATTTTGGCAACTGCCTCTCCTGAAAACTTCTTTGTGTCAACTATATGAACCTAAAAGAAATAAAATAAAATAATTAAGCAGCTAATTTGAGTTTAGCAGGATCATCAGATGAATTAGTTAATTAGTACTTGCCACTATATATAATGGGTTAAATATATTTTCAGTAAATTTTGTAATTAGTCTTTCTTCAAAATTTTATACTAATTTAGTCATTCATTTTTAAAAATATATAGATTTAGTCCTTCTTCCCAATTTTGTTAAGTCTATTTGATATTTTAAACGTATTTTATGATAATATTTGAGTTAACATTAAAACAAAAATGCGTCAAACAGTATAAACAATCAAATATTATCATGAAATTCGCTTGAAACGTCATATAAACTTAATAAAATTGAGTTAAAAGGTTCACGCATTTTTAAGATGAAAAATTAAATTAATCAAAATTTTTGAAGAAAGACTAATTCCAAATTTCACTAGAACTTAAAAGACAAAAAACATATTTAACCCACAATTAATTTGACCTACTTGAGATACGCCAGTATCTTCATTGTAAACAAAGGTGATTATCCAACCATCATCTTCTTCCACGCCACCTTCCTTAGGGACAAACGCAGATCCGGTGCAAAATACATTTTTTTCAAACCTATGATATTCCACTCTTATAAGCTCTTCTTGTCGTGTCTCTCCCTGATTTACACAATTGAATTTGAATAATTTTGAGAAAACAAACAAGTACATGAAAAATAAAAGTAATAATATTTTATTTGAAGCCATGTTTTACCACAGGGAATTCTGAACATGGTTCCGCAAAGTATAGCTTCGCTAAAGCTCCGTATTTAGGAATATCTAAACGGTCAAACATGAAACTTATATTATCAGTTATGAATCTAAATTCATGGTAAATAAGGGTTGTTGCAATTGTTAAATAGTTAAAGAGAAGTGAAACTTTGTTTTACAGAATTATTACCTGCAGCAAAACTTGCAGTGGGATCAACCACTTGGGTGTATGCGTATCTGTTCTTAATTCCTGTAAAACCTGCATTGATCATTGGAAAATCCATAAATTGTTCTGGTCCAGTGAGATATTTTTCCTTAACCTCTCCACTTTTCATGTTTAATCTCCATTCATAACACCGAGAGAATAACTCAGATTCCTTCAAACCATCTTCAGGTCCTGGAATTATTGAATCTAGGGCTCTACAACCCCACAACACAACCTGCTACAAGGTACAAAATTTCTCAATATTGCAGCCAATAATTCTACAAAAAGTTCTTGGTAAGTTTCAAATTTATGGATAAGTTACGACCTCATCATGACCATCCTCAAAGGAATTGATGAGATGAAATGTGCAATTAGGTTCCACCTCAAACCACTTGATTGAGTTAGCATCACCATACAGCGGCATTATCCCAATTCTGGCATATTTCTCCTTGTCGAATTTGATTAATCTACATGGAATAACATGGAAATAATTAACCGACAAAGATTCTGTAATGTCTCATCATCATAGTCATATATGAGCACTAGATACTCACTGGCCTCTTCTAAGTAGTCTGTTTGAATCAACAATCAGTGGAAAATCCAATATCGCTATATACCTGCTAACCAAAAACATGAATCAATGCATAATGAATGTAATGAATGTTTGTAACGATTTCATTATTTGTTTGTAATTAATGAATGTTATGTATACCTTCTTGTGATACCTATGTCATGGCATAAACTGCTTCTGTCTAGTTCTATATCTGCTTTGTGAACCAGCTCCTTTCCATCAGCTGAAAATGGTTACTGATGTGTATGTTATGGATATTACACTCACTACATCAGCGAAACCTTTTTTTATCAAAAAAAAAAAAAAAACTAGTATTATTAGGTTTTATTAAGAATTTAAAGCTTACATACCCGATACTATTCCAATTTCAAGATAAGGTTTAGTTGCATCTACACCAAAAATAAGCAGTTCTCCAGTACCCAAAACTTTCTGCATTGAATATCAAGAAGTTAATTATCATTAAGTAAATCTATGCATAGTTTACTGATAAGTTAGTGAAACTCTTGTATCTTAAGCTGTGACCAGATATTCTTTAACACATATAAAAGAAACCTTGGGGTGACTTGCAAAGGGACGATTCCATGCGCCATTGACATCCCAGTAGTTTAAAGTATTTAGTGTGAAGATGTCAATCTCTTGTGGGATGTAATTCTCCGAAACCGAGTAAAACTTGTTTGAATGCTCAAACACATTGGTGTTGCTGTAATCTTTATTCAGTTTTCCGAATCTCAGCTGTGAAATCCACAAGGGGAAAAATCAAAACTCTTGTGAACTCTCACACAAGAACTTCAAGTGTGTTCTTATAGAAACTTCTAAAAAACATATTTGAAAAATAAAGTGAATAATGTTACATGCATGCATGCATACGCAATGTAATCTAAAATTTAAACTGTTTATGGTACACATATGCATTATTAAGAAAATGTTTTTGTTATGTTGGAAGAAAAGGTCATATTTTGAAGATATGGTAGAAAATTCTGACCCAGTTTAGAAGCATAGAACACATAACGGCCAATGAATCTCCTTTTACTGCAGGGAGAAACAAAGGGTTGGTACTTTGTTTCTCAAGGTTGTATGTTGCAGTTTGAACGTATCTGTTGTTGTAGAAGATGGTGTAGCTGCCATCATTTTTCCTTTTGAAATACAAAGCATGAAGCATTCCTTCTCCTTCCACCCAAACACTCTTTGTCTTCCCCAACACAGACTTCGATGATTTCAATCCTCCAAACAGTGGGTTTGCTCCTGTACACCATGTGTTATATACCAACATATATACAAAGATGAACATAAATACATAATCAAGTTTTTTATTTTCTTTCTTTTTTCTCTTTTCTTCTTTCTCTTTTTTCTTTGGCAATAGCAAAACAAGAGGAAATGAACAGAAAATGAGGAAACAATTATATATCAGAAACTAGGATCAAGCACTTAGACCATTTGGGTTGAAGAAAACATGATGTTCAATACAATACAGAAGTACAAAATGATTAAACAAATTAACGCAAAGTTCAAATGTTGCGGGTGTTTTTAGAAAATGCTTCTTGATTATTTTGAAAAAAATATACACGATTGGAACTACTATAAAATAGATACGAAAGATTGATTTAAAACTATCATAACATAGATTTCAAAAAGAAAAATATTAAACTTTATTATGAACTCTTATATTATATATATATATATATATATATATATATATATATATATATATATATATATATATATATATATATATATAAAATATAATATATATATATATATATATATAGACTGGAATATCCCAAAGATTCTAGCATATTTTTTTTATTGACTTTCGTCTCATTATAATATTTTAAAGTTTGGTGGGCCGAGTGACAGTGATCAATTAAATAGGTACAAAAGCTTTCAATTTAATTAATTATTTTTTTGCCAGCCACGATGTGTAAAAGCAAATTCTGATTGGATAGTTAGACACTGGTGCTCATGATTTACGAGCAATTGTCATGCAAACATTATCATATTATCATTGGGGGAACAATGCTAGAATCAATTGTACAATGATTACAGTTTCATAATCGAAAATGATGATTTGATAATGATAATAATAATAATCTAGTATCGAAGTACTTCACATGCAAAGAAACTTTAATGTGACATACATAAACTTTCTCTGATTTCGTTACTTTACTGATTTTTGAAAGGAAAGAAGAAAAGAATGAGATGTGATTTGCTGTAGTAAATTTAGTGAAAAATGAGAGGATCAAACCAAGGACAATATATATTTTGTAGGTTTATAACTATAAAAAGATAGTTTAACACTGTAAAATCTAAAATGTTCTTCTCATTCATCATTCATAATTAATCATATTACATAATATTAGTAGATATCAGTGTTACTTACTTTTGCATCACTTTTGTTAAAAGAAAAATTTAGTATATTTTTAGTCTTAGAATTTACAAAATTGAAATTGGTCTCTGTATAAAACTTTGATATATTTTAGTTCATAAATTTTTAAAATAAATGAATATAATCATTTTAACTTAATTATTTTAGATTTTTATTTTTACGTATAAAATGTGATTTTCAACATATATTGAAATGAAGAAGTGTTAACCGGTGTAAATAATTCAAATGTTCGTATAAAACATATTTGACACGTCAAAAAAGACATTTGACACAAAAAAGTGTAATTAGATTAAAAGAATTATATCTATTCATTTTTAAAGTTTAAGGATCAAAATATATCAAAGTTTCTGATAGGAAAAAAATACCAATTTTGGTTTAAAGTTTAGAGATTTAAAACATGGTTAACAAAAAGAAAAAAGGCATGCATCTTATTTAAGAGATAAATTTGTCATTGGGTCTTCCTTTTCGATTTCTTTCTCTCTTACACTTATATTTGGTAAGAGTATTAAAGTCGTTATAATAAACTATAGCGAAATTTGTTTATATTTTAAAACTTTAACATGTTAATTTTATAAAGAAACTGTGTTTAACAAGAAAATAAAAAGAATAATTATGATTGTAAATTAGTTTTATCTATGTTTTGTTCGTATAAAAACTCAACCAATTTCTAATTTGTTCTTAGACACTCACAAGCAAAGGTGTTATAAAAAAAAGTGTGAAAGAATTTTGTGTTCAGTTCCGTGTGATCCTAGCACATGCATAGAGATAGAGTTAAAGAATTAATATTTCTTCAGGTACGAACCATTTCTAATGTAGACACCTTCTGGAAAATGATCTGGTATGTGGCCTTCAATGTCACTGATATCCATGGCTTCCCCTAATTCCTCCACCGGAGCAAAGTTTGTCTGCAAAACACAGTAATTAAACATCTGATATATTATTAATGATGTTTAGGACGTTCAAGTGATAAAACACGGTACTTCACCTGAGATGGAAGCACTAGCTGGTCGACAAACTCAAAGGCTGAATCCACAATAGCGTTAAGAAATTTGGTTTTAATGTCTGTGATGGCTTGGGAAGCATGATTTTGGAGCGGAATTTGAGGTATGGCTCTTAAGATCAGCTGCAAATAAAAGGAACAAGAATGAATGTTTTAGGTTTTAAAAGTTAAGAGGCAGAATTAATTGAATTACCTTAGAGTTTGAGGTAAAGGGTGTCTTGTGAATGGAGCAATAAGGTGGGAGAGTGGTGAATGAAGCTGCCATTACCAACTGTGTTTGGATACGACACTACCACTTTACAAGCTCAATATATAAATACTAAAACCTAAGTGAATATTCTGCATTAACTAAAGACAAAAATCATTTTACCATCTATCTATATGTTCCAATTAAGTATATGAATTTTTAAAAGTAATTACTAGCTTCTTCCAAGTCTATCATATATAGAATTATATGTTTTTTAGCTAAAACAAGATAATAAAATAATTGCAATATTAAACAATAAATAAATAATAATCTAATATTTTAATTAAGCATGTAATAATATATATAATGATCTCAAAAATTACTTGTGACAAGTCATGCCAAACATTTACATAAAATAATAATATTAAAAATATTATTGTATAAAAATGAGAATCATGAATAATATTATAGAAAAAACACATAAATTTATTATGGTTTTTTTATTAAAAGTGATGTTAATTACTTGATTTATATTTCATTTGGTGACCCGTGTAAATCTATTCTCATGATTTATCCGTGTTATTAGAGTTAACAATTGATATTGACGATTGACTGAGATAAGTATAATATGCATGTATTAAAAGTTTTTTTGACAAATTTCAGATAAATATATTCCAGTACGATGAAAATTACATAGATCACTATTAAGATACATGTGGTTATAAATGTTTATGTTTGAGAGATGACCTAATGTGAAAAAACTCGTATTTAAGAAGAAGATTGCTAAAAATTTGAATTTTTATATTGAACAAAGAATGAAAATATTTAAAAACATAAAATAAATAAAATGCATAAATTAATTCTCTTAAAATGTTACATTATTATTAAATATTAGTATATATTGTGGACTAGTCCACAGACCTACGAATCAGTTCCCAGGACAGGGCAAGTCAAAAAAGTGAATTTAATATTAAACTGCGGAATGGACCAACCTAATTCCTACTTTACGGACTAAAATGTGAGATGGGCTAAAACAGGCTAGACTAACTCACTTTATCATTCCTAATGTTCATAACAATCACTTTATGATAATATCAAATTGAGAATAAGTTAAAAGAAAATTGCATTTGAATATTTGAAAATAGAAATTCAATATATAATAAATGTAGAAACAAAAGTTGAATGAATGAGTATAACAACAATTTATATACATGATAATCATGATGCACACTAACATGCTTCTTTTCTCTATATTTTTTAAGATTTATGTGTAAATCACATTTATAGTTGTATTTATGACCTTATCATTATCATTTAAAATAAGAATCCTCAATTCTTGATTTGTTTTCACCGTAGAAACTACTAAATGTAATTGTTCGTGTATAAATACAAGATAATTTTAAATAATAATGTAATATATATGAGGGGTGTCAATGGAGGTTCATTTACCTTAGTAAATGAGCAAAAGGTTGTATTTTTTTGTATCTTTCCAAATGCATATGGAGCTTTCCCTGGGATCGGAATATTCCAGTCCAAGTTGCATTTTTCAATTTTGATGAGTCAACACACAACCAGTGTCAACTACGAGTCTACAAAACGTAAAAAAAAAATTAATATATTACTTCAAACATAAGTATTTAACTTTCTACTTTATTTTAGATTAATAGATCAAATTAATTACGTGTATTTTTATTTCATGAGAACAGTAATATCTCTCTTTGGATGTACGGTGTGATAAAAAATGATAATTATCTCTTCCTCTTCATTAATTTGAAAACAGTGTAGAAGAGAAAGTGGGCATGAATAAATCTAAACTTGCGGAAGTTGAATGTGTGTAAAAAAATTAAATAATATTGAAAAAAACCTTATCATAGTTAATAACTAACTTTTGTTGTGTATGATGATATATTTCAACATTTCGAAATGAACGAAAATTATATGAAAAAGTACTTATCAAGATTTCACCGAGGGACAGAGACTTGTTTCGTTATAAAATCATGAATTTTTTATATACTACTGATGAACGTAATTTCGGGATTTCGTTATTAAATTCACTTCAGAAATCATGAAAAAATTTGATGTTATTAACTGATTTTCTCGAAATGATCATGAATATTCACTATATATGTCGTTGTAAAACTTTTCAGATATTTTTATTTATTTAAAATCTGTATGGACTAATTAGTTATTGGGTTTCATTGCAATGTATAATAAATTTTGCGTATTGTAATTCACGGATATTAAAAATAGGTATAAGAAATCATACTTATGATAACAAAAATATTATATATATATATATATATATATATATATATATATATATATATATATATAAAATAGAGTTGAAGTTAGCGAATCCTAAAGAATTAGAATCGATTTATGTCTAATTGCTCCACATATATTTTTTCTAACTATATTTTTTAAACGAACCAAGATTAATCCAAATTGATCTTGTAATAGATCTCTTACAGAATCAATACGTTTATTTTTTAAATAATTTATATAGTTAAGTAGAGTCATTTCAAATCTCATGTCAATCAAATGATTCACAGCTGTTAATAT